>Ga0214542_1000428_pt1 | contig 75016 bp, 36 predicted proteins | sample CNSS1metaG_FD_160096 | JGI IMG/M metagenome (GOLD analysis project Ga0214542, IMG submission 160096) | Root nodule microbial communities from cowpea collected in UCLA plant growth center, Los Angeles, California, USA - CNSS1 | ecosystem: Host-associated > Plants > Roots > Nodule | place: USA...
CAAGTTGGTTTTTATTTTATCTTTATCTTTATTTTATTTTATTATCACTTCCCATAATAATAACCAATAAGTCTTTATATTTTTATTAAATCACAATTGGGCCCATCATAATATTTCAAATGAGTCATTAATAAAATTAATTCGTCAATTAATTCTAACAAGATGTGCTTCATAAATAGGTAGTCATTAATTTTAAAATATATTATTATTTTTTAAATATCAATATAATATAATTTTAATATTTATTAAAATAGTACTTAAAAAATCTGGAATATTATTTTTATGTTATATGTGAAATCTAAAACTAACTGATAGCTACTTTTATATTATTCTATATTTGAAACTCTACGAACCAACCTACACAAAAAGACAAACAAAAGTTGCATTTTAAACGTTGAGTTGGAGCAGAATCATTTTAAACAAATAAAATTCGTTCAAAATAATTTCTTTTATAAATTTGACAAAGTTTTTATAAATATAAATAGATAGATTAATTGTTTTTAATAAAAATAAAATAATAAAATAGTACATTTTATTTGAAAAAATAATTTGTTAAATTTTATTAAAATTTTGCTTGTGAAAATATCATAATTTTTTATTGATAAATGAGTTTGTACTACAGTGTAGATTGTGTGGTGTGGGTTTGTTAGTTGTCTTCTTATCCCTCTTACTGTCACCACCCAAACGTGTGATTTCAAACAAAACAAAACAGAACAAAGTGGGTGCACAATGTACAACCTAGGTTCATCTATTTCACCTCATTCCGTAAAAACCCACGAAAGCTTTGTTGTGCGGTGTCCATCAGAGGTGTGTTCCTTTAAATGGATCTATAGTTTGCAGGAAACCCATGCTTGATTTCTTTTGTGGATAAACGAAAGAATGAAACATCCTGTTTAATATATAAATATAATTAAATAAAATATAGCATATTTTATAATATTCAAAAAGTACGAGGTTTACAGTATAAAAGATTTTACAGTCATCCAAATATACTAATAAGAAAATCAAAGGCACTACACAATGTCAGGAAAAAAATTTAAAAATTTACAGTTATCCAAAAGAACTTACTCATAAGCAAGAGATTACAAAACTACAAAAGCTTTTCAATCGTGTGCTCAACATCAATGCATGACCACTACGTTGCAGTATTCCCATCGTCACTGCGATCACCAGGAGTTTCCATATTTGCTCACACCAAGGAATTGGTGATCATTGCAAAAAGGAAAAACCACACAAGAAGACAGTGTTAGGAATCCAAGTGTGAGTCTAAGTCCCACATTGACAAAAAATGAGAAAGTAGAGCACCATATAAGGATCAAGGCCTATAAACCCATTGCCTTAAGGTTTTGGGTTGAGAGTGGTGTCAGTATCTTATGTGGTTAGGCTCAGATCTTATTGGTGTTGTATCTCCCCAGTGAAACTGTCACAGTAGAATCGGCGCTGCGGATTTGTTCACCGTTGGATCGGGCTGAAATTTTTACAGCAGGTTCGGAACTCATTGCTCTTCATTCTGACCGGTCGGATCTCTGATACGAGGTCTAAGATGGGAGATATTAATTTTGCACTGCAGCAGTGATTTGTAGAGGTTTTCCACTCTTGTTGATCATAATGAAGCTATTTCTTTGGTTGTAGAGGTTTTCCACTCTTGTTGATCATAGTGAAGCTATTTCTTTGGTCTGGACGACTCGTGGTTTTTACCCTTGATTTGAGCTTGGTGCCTTTATTTGTGCTTTTGGTGATTTATTATTGCTGCTATTTGATTATTGCTCCTCATAGATTCTTGCAAGTTAGGGGAAATTATATCCGCTGCATTCTCTGGTATATTGTTTGTGTTATTGTTTTCCCCATCAGACAGACACAAGCAAGATGGTAAACTAGAGTAAAAATATTTTTATCATACAATTAAGCATGCAATTTAAAAGTCACGAACACGTCAATCAATCAAGCATGTGATAGCAAACAACAAGACTCTAAGACTCAATTTATCCGGATACATATAATAGGTTGGATTCACCGGATGCTTGCACTTGTGGTGACCTCTACTGCCCTGCAAAGCCATTACAAATTGGGTTTCACCCTACCACGCACAAGGTTAGCCTTCAAACATCTAAGGTCATTATCCTGCCAAAGACTAGGGCCTCTTGCTACTCTCACCACTTGAGTTAGTCCGCTCTACGTGAGACTAACTGACTCTTTAGAGTTTCATGATGCACTCCTTACTTGAATCCTTACCTAATTATATACACTACGACACCATCATGAAATCTCACAAAGAGATTCATGGAATTACGTCCATCACATCCAACACCACCATGAAATCTCACCAAGAGTTTCATGGAATTACTTCAATCTCATACCATAGTCATGTCTCTCCAACCAACCACAAATTTATCAAGCATAACAATCTCATGCCAATATCCAACCATGATTCATGAATTTATTCATACCAAGCTCTTCAATTTTAGTCCCATTACATCATATAGAGCATAAAAGGCATCATACTTAAACTTTTTAAAGCAACAAACCAACCAATCATCAGAAGCATACATGTATCCAACCAACTCTGTCAATCTCGCTCAAGCCAAAGAACTCTCGCTCAGGTGAGAGGAACCCCTCGCTCAAGCTACTAGCTCTCGTCTTAGCGAGACTGCAAACAGAGAGCACGTCGAGGTCTCGCTCAAGCTAGCCCATCTCGCTCAGGCGAGATTACTCTTGCTCGGGCGAGTGGCCTTTGCTTAGGCGAACCCTCAGAACAGAGAGGGGGTGAGTTGTTGCTGTTCCCACTAAGGCGAGAGCTCCTCGCTTAAGCAAGAGCTTTTCCTTTTAGTCCACCACCCATCTCGCTTGGGCGAGTTAAACAAAACCCACCTGCTCTCACGCGTACCGTCACGACCAGAAGCACACCATACATTTTCCATATTGTCAACAACATCACACAATCATTCAAGAGTACAAAACATTCCAAAAACAGACAAAATAGCATAGAAGCATGAAACTCTAACTTCCCTTACCTGGAGTGGAGCTAAAACGTAAGTGAAGCGATCATAGGGGAAGAGAGGAGTATTGTAACTCCAACCAGTGCAGGAAACTGGAAACAGACGCACAAAGGCTAGCATAAGGTTTCAAATTCAACCCAAGGTAGAACCCGAACACTGGAATGGCAAGGAATGGGTAAAGTTCAAGCTCAAGTTGAACTTACCCGGAGAAGACGTTTGAGTGAAACAGTGGGTGTTCCGGTTATGCCCTAGCAGAGCTCTGTGTTTCAATTGTGAGAGGGAGGAGAGGAACAATTTTCTGAAAAAATAGCGGAATGAGAGGGTTAGGGCTATAAGTGACATTTTTGGGCACCCTATAAACTGGCCTTGGGCCCAAGAGTTAGGACTAGGCCCTTAAACATATAGAACAGAAAAAGTGGGAAGTATCTCTAAAGATGTAAGGTGAAGGTGAGATTTAATCAGTTTAGGTAAGGTGATTTGAAGAAATGAAAATATAATTATCAAAATGACTTATAATATGTGATAACTAATAATCATAATAACAAAAATTATTAATAGTAATAATGATAATCAAATATGAAGTAATTAAAAATAATATTAATAAAAATTATATAATAATATTAATTATTTTATAATTCAATATTTAATTAAAATTATTTTTAATCAAACACGTTATATTTTAAATTAATTACACTCGTTAGTTTTTTTAAACAAATCAGTCATATTTTATTTTAAATTAAGTTTAACTAATCGTATTTTATTTTCTATTAATTTTAATTATAAGAGTAAATATATACTTTTATCACTTAATTTATTAAAAAATATTTGTCACATCTATCAAATCATTTATAAATTTTACCTTAAAATCTTCTAACTTTTACTTTCAAATTCTTAAACAAAGAACAACAATTTATGCTGTATTTTTCTTTAATTTCATCCACCAATTATCCCTCAAATAATCTTTCTAAAGTAAACACAACCTAGACATCAAACAACATTTCTACAAATAAGTTTTTGCGGTGAGAGACAAATTGAACATGATTAACCCAATGTCAAACATTTTTGTGTAACATTAGTATTTAACTTTCTTTTCCAACATAGCACTTTTTCTTTGTGGTTCTTGTTTGTATGTGTTCCACTTCTAACCATCATGATTAAGTTTATTTGACATATTTTCATCATTTTTCATCCTCCTTTTTCCATAAAGAATCTTACTAACAATTTCATCAACTCTTAAGTTTTACTTCCCATACATTAATACAAACTTGATAAGTTCATAGGATGACGAAAGAGACCAAATGAGCCTTAGTGCTACGTCTTCTTCTTCAACCTTTACTCCAATCGTCTCTAATTCAAAGATAATTTCGTTGATATTACTAAGATGATCAAAGATTTTCGTATCATCACCCAAGCGTAGGTTATAAAACTTTTCTTTCAGCAACGATCAATTTGAGATGCCTTTTGCCTCATATAAGTCTTTAAGTCTCTCCTAAAGTTCCTTTGTAGTCGACATTCTCTACATGTTTACCTGAATATTCTTAATCAAATACAGGTGAATTGCACTAGTAGCTCTTAAATCTAGTTTCATCGTTGACCACAACTACATTGAAAAATCCAACCAGTACAAGGTCATCAAGCCCCCAATGGTATGTTGGTTTACTGAGCACGAAGAAGAGGGTTAGCGAACCCCAGTTCTCTGTTAGCTACCCACAACCCAAGGATTGTGAATAGGGCAAACTGAGGTGTGTTGTCTAACAACATTGTTAGAGAAAGATTTACTCAAGCTTTCTAGGCTGGAGAGCAAACATTTGAAAAAGGTCTTCAAGATCCAAAAGGCAAAAGAAAAGTAAGGATTATAGGACTGAGATACATCTTTTTGAAGTTGATTTTAGGTTTAGGTGATTATACCCGAGCATGAAACTTATTAGAGGTATTTATGTAATTTGTGTTTGTTTTGTTAAATTCATTTCATAATGTTAACTTTGCCAACAACTTTGGAATGATATAATTTGTTGAAAACAAATATTGACTTTGGTTTTTATTTAGATGAAACCATACTATATGAAATTTAAATATATTTATTCTTCTTTTATATTTTTCACCAATATAAATATAGTTATAAATGTATAATTCAGGAATGCTTTTTTTCAGTCTTCTTAAAATATCATCATACAAGATATATGTGGGAATACACGTATTCAAATAAATATTATTTGGTTTAATTAGTCAGATTGTACTCATTCTTGTTCTGATGTGTCAGGTTGGTATATGCTTTTAAAAATGTGTCAATCTAATCTTAATTTTTTAAAAAGAGTGTCTTAATCAGGTCTCTTTAAGACAAAAATTACTAAAGTCGTTAACTTAATTTATGAATTTTACCACTAAATTTTAATATAAATATCAATACTTAATTTTGTAAGTCATTTTAAATATCAATACCGTTAACAGTGTTAATAATGTTTTGTTGAAAAGACCTAATTGAAACATCTTTTCAAAAATTGAAACTCAATTAATACATTTTTAAAAATGGATATCAAACTGACATATTTAAAAAAATAAAATCAAATATCATCCGACTAATTAAATCACATTATTTTAAATATATATCTTGTCGTCAAGTCAATTGTCACCTTAAATTTAATAATTATTTAAATGTTTTTCTGTCCATTTTCTTATTTTGCGTGCATTTATAGCAGACTCTAGTTCTTAGCATACTCTAGTTCTTAAATTTCTTGTAGTGCTTGATGTATCAGTAGACGTGAAAAAGTCTTCAACTTGATATAAACTTTTAATAATTTAAATCTTTAAATTTATTTTGATGTTTGTATAGTTAAATTTCTTTTAGATTACAATATAAATATTTAGTATTCACATTGTTAAATAAGACGTTACATTATTGAAAAGAAATATTATTTTTATAAACTAAACGTTTACATATTATTTATATTTTTAAAATAAAATTATTTTACTTATATGAATTTGTATAATATATTACATTTACCTTTTTATTTAAATTTTTTAACTTTATTCAGTATTTAAGAAATTAAGAACATGCTTTTTTATTAATTATTTGAATAATTTGATATTTTATATATTCTTGAAAATGGAATCATTATTAAGTAATCAAGAAACTAGTTAACATCAAGAAACTAATCAATTTTCCAAATAGGATTTAGATTTTCTAACTCGCCCTTTTTTGTATAATCTCACTCTAAATGATGAACAATGGGAATAATATATAGATTTATCCGTTAAAAAACCAAAGAAGTTCTTCAGTATTTTTGTTTATAGAATGTATTTTTGTTTTCTATTTTGGATTATAATTTATTTATTTAATATTTACATGTACTTTCTATAAATAACTAGACAAAGACGGATTTTATAAAATCATGTTCAAAATAAATAAAAAAAGTATTTTTGAAAATATTTTCAATAACTAACGAAAGTTGAGATGGTATTAAAATTAAGAAAAACAAAGTCATCTTGAGATAATATAAATGGACACTTTTGATTTTAATTTATCTTTTGAGAAATATTTTGACCAAAGTAAGAGAAGATCTAAAACACCTTTTTGTATTTTTCTTTAAATAAGAAAAAAAGTCCAATGTGTATTCAAAGGCACACAATACCTTATTCAGTAAGACACATCCTCCCAACATCTCTGTTTTTATCTTTTAATTTCTCACTCAAACTTCATCTTCTTCGCGATCAGAGGCAGTAATTGCATTCATGTAAAAGAACTTTTCGGCTTTAAGTGAACAAATTATTTCTTCGAGTAAGTCGAATTTTCGATCTCTTTTGATGTCCAACTTGTTTTAGTTTTGCATGTAACTTTTCTTTAGTTGCACCTGCTCCTTGAGCCTTTGATTTTGCTCTTTGTTAGTCAACGACTCTTTTAGCCTAATGTCTTTTGGTTGAGGTAGAGAGTTTGCGAGTTCGATGAGAGTTTGGGACTTTCTCAAGTGGTTGGGCTGTCTTTTATAGGTAAAGGAAGCTAATTTTAATTTTGTATGTTGAGATTTGCTAATTAGTGCTATGAACTATGAATGTGGTGTTTTAAGTTGTAAATATGTATTTTCTGGCTCTGAAATGATGAACTGCATGTGTAAATGTAAAGTGATAAATTAACCTGATGATGATGGACTTGATAATAGTTATGAGCATGTATAGAAGATGTGATGATTGTAAATGATCCCGAACATGAGATTACACGGTATAGATGAATACAAATATGAAGAATTAATTGGTAATTGAAATTTGATCTGGAAGTATATTTTATGGATGAAAGTATGAGTTTCACGTAATTTCATAGATCTCGTGAGAAGATTTTATGGTAATATTTATTTAGTATATAGATTGATGTAAGGAGTCGGTAAAAATTTCAAATGGTCTATGAAGAATCTAAAGCGCTTTCGTTTTGTTTTTTTCAAACTTGTAGAACTCAGGTAGGTTTCCCTTCTGGGTTTCTGTAAGGTTTTGTTCTAGGTTTCCCTATGGGTTTCCTTTACTTTTAGGTTTTCTTATTCTTTCTTTCATTTCAGAAAGATTGTATATCATATTAAATGAAATAAATAAAGCATTAGATTCTGCATTTAAGTTCATCATCTTCTCTACTTTCTTTGAACTTATTTATTTGAATTAAGATACATGAAGATGAAGTGAACTTGAGGTTTCTTATCTGTGTTGCACCTTCGACTGTTTTAAACTTCTTTGGAATTCTACTTCCTATTAGTGTGCTCTAAAAACCTTTAAACTTTGATGCTAATTTAATGAAAACTGCAAATGGTAACTGTGACATTTTGACATTCTCCCACCCACATTCGATATGCATGTTGAAAAAGCAAAAGTATGTTTACCAATTTATGACTCACGAAAAGATTGTTATAAAACAATGAATTTAAATTTTTTGTTAAATTTTATTTTACTATTTTTCTATTGTATCTTTATAACACACACTGATTATTATATCTTTTGACATTTTAAAATATATTAAAAAAATCTTTAAAGTGCCAACACTATATTTTTAACGCTCAATAAAAAATAATACTAAAATAACTAACAGAAAATCTAGACTCAAACAATGCTCTTAAATAAACACACCCATCTATAATAAAAAATATATAGTCTTTTAAAATTATTATGTGATTGCACTGCACTAAATGCAGAGATACATGAACATTTTCACAAATGTATTCCCACTAATTTGAGATACAGAATTAAGAAAGAAGACTAAGAAAAGAGGACAAGAGATGCTTCATGGATTACCTGACATCTTTAAGTCCATACTTAGCTTCATTTGGGCTTTCCATAATTGACTGGTAAAAGTAGTGGCTAGATAGAGAAAAATCATTAATTATTAAAATTAAAAATATAACTAAAAATACAAAATTAAATAAACATAACTAAAATAAATGTCACAATTCAAACTTTTATTATTTTAAAGACTACATTATTGCCTATTTACACATTTTAAAACCATCATAGTACATTTTTTTAATATGTTTGTATTTCTATTCTTTTGTTGAACAATAATTTTATTTTTCAAACTTAAATATAATGATTTGATTAGAAGAACATAGGATCTGGTTAATTAAAAAATCATGTTGAATTTGATCGTGTTATAGCGCTGTGCTAAAAATTAGAGGGAAAAAATTATTACTTTCCTTCAATTTGAAATTTTATTACATTAAAAATTTAAATTTTTAATATTTCAATTTTAATGATCAAATTTATAAAAATAAAAGTGTACAAACTTTAGTGACTGTGTCCTATAAATAAGGGACTGTAAACACTTTATTTTTTCTTATAGTATTATTATATATTTTAATATTTTACATATATATATATAAAATATATATATATATATATATATATATATAATGAAAAAAAAAAATAAAAACTGCGGTATATAAATAGTGGTGGATGGGAATCGAGTGGAGTCCTCTGGTTTTTTCTGAGGCCAGTGCTCTGTGAGGGCCATAGCTCGGGACCCTTTGAACCCTAATCTCCACCGAAACCCATTTTCTGGGAAAATTTACCGGACAAGAACAAGAGAAGAGGAAAATGCAGAATCATAGGCTGAAGCAGCAGCAACAACAACAGGCTCTGATGCAACAAGCTCTTCTCCAACAACAGTCTCTCTACCACCCTGGCCTCCTTGCTCCTCCTCAGGTTGGACTCCACTCTCTCTCTCTCTCTCTCTCTCTGTTTCTCCTTCCATCTCTCTATTTCCGATCATTGTTTCGATCATATTATGTTTGTCTTGATCTTCGAGTCTTGCATTTTATCTTTATGGGATTGATTGCAATGCTTAGGGTTTTGTTGCAGACAGTAACTTCTCTTATCATATAAGAAGCTGGTTTTTCGTTCTTTTTTAGTTTTCTCGATTATTTTTACTTGATGTCTAGCAGTGATGTGTTAGGTCCTGTGGATAAACCGAATTGTGGAGCTAGTTGGTTTGCCTGCTGTGGGGAGGGTTTTGCATTAGTCGGTCCAACTCATCAGAAACATGTGTGGTGGAAAATGGAATTTTGAGTTGCAATTCTCTTTAAAAGGCTTTTAGTTGAGTAATGTTAGTCTGAAGTATAAAATAATGGTGTGTTTTTTCTCTCGGGGTGGTCAATGTCTATAAACTCATGTTGAAGTCTTTGTTTCTGAAGATTTTTTTAGTAACTGAGAATCAAGTCTTGGAGTAATGAGTAATGAGTAATGAACCATGTGTCATGTCATGGAGGAATTTCAAGTCAAGAATAATTTGAACTCTCCTTCTTTTCTTCCTTGCCTGTTGGTGGTTGTTTTCTATGTGGTCTTAGGTTGTGTTTGAAATAACATCAAGATGTAACCAACAATTTATTTCAATCTATAAATACTGCAACTTCTCAATTTTTTGTGTCCTTGAACCAATTTTAGTATTTTGGGAAGTTGGGAAGTGACAAACCAAACATACTCATGGGGGTGTGTAAGAGAGTTGAGGTCTGCTAGCTTGCCATGTTATAAACAGTACTACCTACAGTTTTACATGTAAGAAACAAATCATTCATTTATTAAACTGATCAATATAGTCAAGTTTATTAATTCACAATTTTAATTTTTACAATAAATCAAGTGTATAAAATAAAATTAACAATCGATACATTTGATTATGGGTCTGTGCTTCCCATATATTGGGCAAAAAAGTGCATCTATATGTTTCTTATATAGAGAAAGTATGTTTCTATTGAAAGTTAATTTGGGAAATGAATCTGAATGGTCTGGTGATGGGAGATTACTCTCTGATTTCATTTAGATGTTTCTAAAATATAAAAGTAGATTTAATATTGTTTTATTGTGGATTTTTTCCCTTAATGCTTTGGTATTAATTTGTATTTTGTAATGTACTGAGTGGTTTGGGTAGCTATGGACACATTCTCATTAAGTTTTGTCAGGCTTAGTAATTTAGTCATGTATGAAATTTTTTGGTACTAGCTGGGCTACATGCTTTCTTCATTCCCATCCACCCCAGTAAATGTTTTGTCATACTTGTATTGGTAGATGCAATACAAATTTTCTCTCTTGATTTGCCCACCTTTTCCTTTCTTTCCTTTTTCACTTCTTCATTTTGCAGATTGAACCAATCCCAAGTGGAAATCTGCCTCCTGGTTTTGATCCAAGTACTTGCCGCAGTGTGTGAGTGTTTGTCTAGACAATTTTTTTTTCTCCTTTTATTCTTTTATTTTATATCCCATTTTTGTTTGTTTCATTATTGTGATTCAAACAATCTTAGACTACTTTGATTTTCTATTTACTCCTTTCCAAATAACAATTGGTGTTAAATGCATTTGACAATGCTTAAAAGCAATTCTAGTGTGCCAAAACTACCTATATGTTATTTTTTTATTATTCTATGACTAAAATTAATTTCTTGTTCCGTAAATTTTTCTTGTCTTTGTTTTTTAAATTTATAGTTTCCTTATCTTTGAGAAAATGCAGGTATGTGGGGAACATCCATACACAGGTAACTGAACCTCTTTTGCAAGAAGTTTTTGCTGGTACCGGCCCAGTTGAAGGTTGTAAACTTATCAGAAAGGAGAAGGTATATCTTTTTAGCTTAGTTATTTTGAATTTTAATACTAGCTGATAATGGAGCTTTATATCTAACATCTGGTGCCTTTGTTGCAGTCATCCTATGGATTTATTCACTACTTTGATCGCAGATCTGCTGCTCTTGCCATATTATCTCTTAACGGAAGGCATCTGTAAGTGTTTTTCTTTACATGTTAAACCAATTTCAATTTCCATTCAAAATTTAATTCAATGTTTTTGCAGATTTGGCCAGCCTATTAAAGTTAATTGGGCATATGCCAGTGGTCAGCGAGAGGACACATCAGGTTGGTTCAGATTTTAAATTAAATAAATTGATATTAATGTTTAAATTAAGTCCTATCCCTTGGGATCTTTTGACTCTTATATACCGTGCTCTTCTATTTGCAGGTCATTACAACATTTTTGTTGGTGATCTGAGTCCTGAGGTCACTGATGCTACACTGTTTGCATGCTTTTCTGTCTACACTAGTTGTTCGTAAGTTTCACTCATGATTTCTTTGTAAAACAGTCATCCTTTGTGTGTATTTCGATTTGAACCAATCTATATCAATCCAAATGTATTTCGATTTGAACCAATCTATATCAATCCAAAATAGAGAAAAATTATACTTCTCTCATGATATTTTTACAAGTGTGACTGTAACGGAGCTTGGCTCATTAATTATTTCTTTTCGGTGGCTCCAGAGATGCAAGGGTTATGTGGGATCAGAAGACTGGGCGTTCAAGAGGATTTGGATTTGTTTCTTTCCGCAGTCAACAGGTCCAATTTTGGTTCTAAAATTCTTGAATTTTTTGCTGAACAAAGCTCCTTGTGATGATTGTAACTTGGTACTTTTCTTAAATTTTTGCAGGATGCACAAAACGCTATAAATGATTTGACTGGTAAGAAAAGTGTTATTGACTTCACAATCTTAGATTTGAACGACTTTAAATTCTGATTAATCTCCAATGATTTTTCATATACAAAACCGCTTGATGCAAAATTGATGTTACAGCAAGGAATTGTGCATTGAGTTTCTTCTATAGGAATTGATGTCTTGACTTCTAGTGTTCTTTTTGTATTTTACATTCTAGATGGAAAATTGTCTTGTAGAATTTTTAGAACTACCTCTTACGAGTATATGCATTTTGTAATTGCACGAGTCACAGGCTTATGCACATGTATTTATTGTTTTGATCCGAAAGCAATTTACGATGTCTTTCAGGTAAATGGCTTGGAAGTAGACAAATACGCTGTAACTGGGCAACTAAAGGTGCTGGTGGTATAGAAGAGAAGCAAAACTCAGATGCAAAAAGTGTGGTGGAACTAACAAATGGCTCATCTGGTCAGTATAACGTAGTTTGGGAAACAACGATAGAGATCGTTGAATTTAAATATTTTATTTTTAGCTTTTTTAATTCTTGATTAGAGGGTGGATCTGGGTGATTTCTAGCATTCTGTTGCAACCTTTTTACATGTCAGTTTTAACATTTTTTTTCAAGTATTAATTTTAATTACTGGACCCTTATTAGTATAATCCTTTCTTATCTCTTTTAATCAACACTTGCAAAAGAAAATCAAAAACAAATTTAGATGCACTATCAAGTTTCATATCATAATTAAATTAAATTTAAATATATTTTTTCAAATAAGATGTTTTAGAAACTAAAATCAGAATGCTTAGTCATTGAACATGAATTTGTGTTTTTATGTCTTTTATGCATATAAATATTATCTTTTATTAGTGATATGAATCAATTCATAATACAATTCGATTCAAAAAATAGGTCTTCCTATTCACAATTTGTATCCTGATTCAACTATCATGCCTCAGAATGGTTTTATAAATGATTGAGCTTGTAGAATTTTTCTCTGTTTCCCAGTAAACTGATGATATATAGCCATGAATTAACCAACATGTTTTATCCTATTTGTCCAGAAGATGGTAAAGAGGTGTCTAATAGTGATGCTCCTGAGAACAATGCTCAGTATACTACGGTTTATGTGGGTAACCTTGCTTCAGAGGTAAGAAACATCATCTGTCCTTTTTTATTTAGAACAGTACAAATTCGTTAAACACCATTTGTTTGAAAAGTTTGTGAGCTTATTATGATTTATGCAACAAAAGCAATACTTTTAAACGGCACTGCCTATATTTGCACTGCCCAAACTTCACTTGTTACCTCCATTAGCTTTCTTTTTCTCTTTTGACTATTAGGTTATAAATGTAAGAATATATTAGCTTCCAAATACTTTCCATAACAAAACTTTCACGTCTACTTGTGTGCTGTTATGTTTGACTTCTTAGCAATATCTGGTGCTATTATTCATTATGACCTCTGGTGATCCATAGGTAACTCAACTTGATCTCCATCGTCACTTCCATTCTCTTGGGGCTGGTGTGATAGAGGAGGTTCGTGTCCAGCGTGATAAAGGGTTTGGTTTTGTGAGGTACAGTACTCATGCTGAAGCAGCTCTGGCTATTCAGATGGGGAATGCCCAATCTCTTCTTCTTGGAAAACAAATTAAGGTGTGCATCTCATTGAACTTTTGAAGCTGTTGGTACTTGCTGTGTAATTTTTCTGTACCTTGTCGTGAGTCCTGGATCTTATGGTTGGCATTAGTTTTTGTTAGTGGAAGAGTTGAACTTACAACTTCTCTCACTCTCTCTTCTAAACCCACCAAACCCACCTTATGGGATTGAACCCACGATCTTTCTCTTCTTACCCTTCTATCTGATCACTAGGTCACCTTATCACTCCTGTATATTAAGTTGTAAGTTGTATTAATTCTTTTCCTTCCATTGCGATTCTGACTATTGTTATTTTGTTAAAAATATAGTGCTCTTGGGGGAGCAAGCCCACTCCACCTGGAACTGCTTCAAATCCCCTTCCCCCACCTGCTGCTGCATCTCTTCCTGGGCTATCTGCAAACGATCTTTTGGCATACGAGCGACAGCTAGCAATGAGTAAGATGGGGAGCGTGCACACTTTGATGCATCCCCAAGGCCAACATCCTCTTAAACAAGCAGCAGCCATTGGAGCAAGCCAAGCAATATATGATGGTGGGTTCCAGAATGTTGCAGCTGCACAGCAAATGATGTACTACCAGTAACACTTCTCGCTTCTCTTGATGAGGTTTAAGGCAACTATCTATATATCCTGCCTGCTGCACATTGATTCGTGTTAAACTCTAGGGAGCTTTTTACTTTTTTCACTTCACGGTGGTTTGGTACTTACACCTGCCATGTTAGATAATTATGAGCAAACATTTGTATGGGTTTGTATCATGTATGCGGTTTTCTACTTAGTAGTGATGAGTGTTTGTGATTTTAATAGGGATCGTCTGCCCTGACATTTTTCTTCTCACACCCATTTGGGTGTTACTATGCGATGGTTGTCATCAATATCATCATCCTGTCTATAGAGGCTGTTATGTATTTATTAAATATTTCAATGCACAATCAATATGCTAGTAGTAAGGTGGGTGTGGGTGATATGTTTCTATTATATAGGCTTCTTGATTCTACCACTTGTAATAACCAAACCCAGACCCCTGATGGATTTACCTGGAAAAAAATGAAGAATTTATAGCTGTTCTAATGGAACGGTTTATGAATCAGTGAAGAAGCTTTTTGATGAAAATTATGGTGGTAATGTATCACCAACATTAATTGATCTTTGTACTCAGATTGTTCTGTTTGGACTTTTTTTTTTTCTTCTCAACCAGGCAAATTATATTTAAGAAGTTTAAGGAAATTATATTTATCTCAGGATATATCTGAGTATTTTAATCTTAAATTGAATGGATGTTCTGTTCAGTTGTTGACTACATGAAAATATTTTTTCATTTATGAACTTAGAAATTATGCCCCCCTGCTTCCTTCCTTGAATTAATTGCTCATTTACCCATTGTAATTCTTCATTGAATTCAGAAAAAAAGAAAGAAAATCTCATGAAGTACTCACTCTTGCAAACTAGTGACAACAATAAATCAGATATTCAAAGATATTAGTAATCTTCCCTTTTTTTCACATCTTTTACTTTCTTTATAGTCTTTACTAAATTATATTTATGTCAGAGAAATAGATTTTTCTTTACATATCTCTTGTTTCCTGTTTTTTTTTTCTCCGAGGATTTTAATGCGATATCTTGATTTTAAATAATTACGTTATTTATTTAATTTTTTCATTTTAAATATAAGAGTTAGAAGAAAATCTTAATTTTTATAATTAATTTTATGTTTAAAAAACATTATAAATTAAATAACTTATTCAAAAATAGTATAATAAAGTAAAATTAAATAAAATTTAGGAAAGTTTTAAATAACATAACTTATATTAGTTATTAGAGTTCTCTAAAATTTATTGGTACACTTTTTATAAAATTGTTAATAAATTTGTACTCTGTTATAAAAAAATTTTTTGAAATACGTAACTTATCTTAGTTATAAGAGTTCTCTAAAATTTAATGGCACACTTTTTATAAAATTGTTAATAAATTTGTATTCTGCTATAACAAATTAAATGAACTCTTTCAAGACAAAAAATTATATTAGAAATCTTGGTAAAATGATTTGATCATAAAAAATATTTATAATGTGTTTTTCAAATTTTGAATAACAAAACCAAAGAAAAATAAGTCTCCTTTTGGTTTTAACAGTTAGTTCAATTGTTGTTTTGGTTTTAGCCGTTACTTCTCAATCATTAATTATAATTTTTCTTAATTAATTTTTAAGATGTTCGTTTTTCCTTCGGACAAATTACAAAATTTGTTTAATTAAGTTTTAAAAATTATTCATGCTTAGATAATATGAAATTTTATCCTTTTTATAAACTAATTTTGTCTTATTTTTTCTATTCAAAATTATTAATACATTATTTCTGTCTAAATTATCGGAACTTAATTATGATCAATCTGGAATATGAATTTTTTAAGAAAAGTATTAAATAACCGTATATATACCAACATCAATTAAAATAAATAATATCAAATTATAAACTTTAAATATTTTAGAGGTATTTGGGAATTCAGTAAGAAAGAAGGAAACTAAAACTATGCTCTCCGTTCACTATAGCTCCCGCTCGCAATCTAACCACCCTCACTCGGAGCAATCTCTCTCAGCATTCATTCTTTCCTTCTGTTCACTCTCTCTCTATCTGAGAACGCTATCTCTCGCCAAAGGATTCATCTTGATCCAGGTTTTTTTTTTTTTTTTTTCTTCAGTTTGTTAATTTATGTTTTCTTATTTATTTCGATTCCCCAATTGGACGAAGGCGCATCTGACAATTCCAAGTCTCAGATAAGGTCGCCAATGTTTCGATTCAATATTCCTACAAACAATCGCAAATTGAGTTCGGGGTCTCTTAATTGATTCACAACTTTGTGCTTGATTTTGCTGTTCTACGTGTTTTTCTTAAACCCTTTCTGTGATGGGTGTCCAACTACATTAAATGTGCCTAACTCAACTGATTTTTTTTTTGTTTCGAACCAAGAGTTGAGACAAATTTGGGCCGTATGATACCTATGGAAGAAAACAGAAAAGCAGCATTTATTTATTTCTTATCAAAGCTGATTGAAGTTTCATCCAGTGTTATTTTTTGTTTCATTGAGATTATTACACACGAAAGTAATGAAGATGCAGTTGCGCTAAGGAATGTATGGGGTGGAGGTTAGATGTGAAAATCATTGTCTACTAACAAAACTTAAGTCTTTTGTTTTATCGCCACTATTCGGTTACAATGTAGAAAAGTAAATAAGTTGCATCAATAGGTTGAATTGGTTAATGCCGCACAACCATAAAACTAAAGGGAGGGTGGGAGAGCACAACCATAAAACTAGAGGGAGGGTGGGAAAGGTTGGGGCTTCAACTTCCCCACTAACATTTGGGAGATATGAATATGAGATTGGTTTGAAGGGTTTGGAAATATAGATGAGAGAGAGGGTATGTGTTTAACTCCTCTACTAACAAAATGCTACCCACTAACATTCACAGATAAAAAGATAAAATAAAATAAAACGGATACGTGTTCTTCTGATCTTCCATCTTTAGAAATCTAAGGGAGCTAGGCTAATAATACGTGAAATTTGAATTTTCTGAATTTAGTTGGCTCAGTGGATTGGTAGATTGTTCCATTCTTTTAAGGATGTATAACCCTGTCTTATGTTGCAATTGTCTGGCATGGTAACTTTAGTTTGACTAGTAATTTCGGTTGAAAAATCAATGTAAACAATGGAAATTGTTACATCTTTGGAAAGCCGTGTGCAATGAAAACTGCAAACACGGCTTGGGGAGGGATTTTTTCTTGTTTTATTCTATTGTTGAATTTTATTCATGAATAAATTATCTACTTCATCCGACTAGTTCCGGGTTCAAGTCCCGGGCAACTCATTTTTGTAGATCGATGTTGTATTATATCTATATTTCTATTCTCTATTTCTATAAATAGAATGATATATAGAAAATATATATTTCTTTTGTGATTTTTACTTACAGTTTAAACAACATGGGAATAGAGTGTTTATCCACTATGAGCTAACCCATTATGTTAATTTACTTAATTTAAAAATAATATGTTAATTTCTTATGTTAATTTATTGGCTAAATTATAATTTGTGTCTTCTTTATTTCTAATATGTAAATTTAGTATCAAGGTCTAGTTTAAACTGAGTGACATATGTTGAATTATTGTAGATGAAACAAGTTCCGGAAATTTAGTTTCTTATGCTTTTTTAGTAATCTTTACTTTTATATTTTAAAAAATCTATGATATCTGTTCCATCTGTTAATATTTTATTTTGATTCATTTAAATTCCAAATTTAAATTCACACAAGGAACGGCTAAGAAATAATTTTTTTAATTAAAGGGAAAGATATGTAAATAAAAAACTAAACTCGTATAGAAAAAAAAATTAAAGAACAAAACCCATATTCGCCTAAGCCCCATTATGGCCACTACATCTCATATTCCTGACCTAAACTCAATTAGCGTAACCGTGCAGTGACGAGAAAACAAAGGGAGTTTCAGATTACGCGGTGTCAGGGTCGGGCATTGTGATAACCATTACGAGGTATGTTGTGCTATCATGTTTAGGTCATATTCCCTTGATCTGAGATTTTTTACTCAAAACCCAATCATTCCATAGTTCCAATCATATATTTGCGTATGAATGTTTTGTATACACAGTTTTCAGACTTAGCGTCATCAAGAACCAAGAACGATGAGCATTTTGCAAGGGAAACGGAAGCGCCAAGACTTGGCTTCTGCACTCTCTGCCTCGATGACCAACGAGGAGCGGGTGATTTACAATATCATTCGCGGGAAGAAGGAGATGGGGATTTGGCAAGGGGACATCAAAAGAGAAACCAACATCCCTGACAGCATGTTGAAGAAGTCCATCAAGTTGCTAATCTCCAAGACTCTTATCAAGGAAGTTGTGAACATCCAAAACAAGTCCAAGAAGGTGTTGATGGCCATGGAGTTCGAGCCTTCTAAGGAGATCACTGGTGGAGAGTGGTATACCGAAGGCAGGCTTGACACAGGGCTCATTGATGCTCTGTCTGATGTCTGCCTGAAGCTTATTACCCGGAAAAAGGTCGCTACTCGCGATGCAATCCTTGAGTGGACTAGAACCTTAGGAAGTGAGGTTTTTCCTGGTGGAGTCAGTTCAGGACAGGTGGAACAAATTTTGAAAGTTTTGGTTATGGAAAATAAGATACAAGAGGTGAACAGCACTGGCTTTGGGGATTTTTCGTCCGTGCCTGCTGGTGAAGTTTGTTTTAGGTTGGCGAAAAAGGTAGGCACCAATGTTAAAGTTGGTGCCATGGCTTCTATTCCTTGTGGGGTTTGTCCTAGGATTACATTTTGTACACCCAATGGTATTATATCCCCAACAACTTGTCAATATTATCAGAAATGGTTGGACTTTTAATCGTGTGTTATCCCTAGTTCTTTCTTAGTTTTTGGTTTTGTAGTTTTTGACTTTTGGGTTTCGTCTACTGTATAATCAATCTTTTTTATTTTTTTTGCTCAATGTGATGCTTCAAAAGTAATTGATTATGCTCTGCATTAAAGTGAAGGTCTTTTGTTGTGTTTTGTTCAATAGATTGAAGATGTATGCTTAATTGTCTTGGAAGAATTTTACTGCATATTAACTGTTCTCGCATTGGTCTCTTGATTTATTGTAGTGCTTCACTTTCTGCTTTGACTATAGGTTTCTACCAAGATCTGCGAGTCTTGCTGCACAAGATGCTCATGAGTAAAGTTTTGTTGGAATATTATTTTTGAATTTCTTTGGTTACATAAGAATCCGATCTTTCCTCCTGTAGGCTATTCAGCTGCAATGCTTGCAATATTGAAGGTTTTGTTTATTGTTCATTATATCTTCTAATACTTTAATGAGTTATTTTAGGATGTATTACAGGACAAATTTTAAAATATAATTAGAGGGATATTTTTGTGTGTCAAAAGTATTTCCAATTCTGTTCACCAATGTAAGGTTCTATATCCAACCATAAAGCTCAGTCGTTCATTACACTGCAGAAGCAGGAGTCTCCTCTGGTGGATTTATGTCTTTCTTTTTCATTTATTTTCGAAGCTTGATTAATTTGTTGTGTGTTTGTTCTTTGTGCTGAGTCTCCTCAGGTGGATTTATATCCTTCTTTTTCATTTATATTGGAAGCTTGATTTATTTGTTGTGTGTTTGTTCTTTGTGCTCTTTTCTGTCTTTCTGTAGTGAAGAAACAGGGTAGCGTACCTAACTTGGATCACTAAATATGCTATCTTCATTCAGTATTATTTTTCAAAGTCCTACTAATAGACATGCATAATATATTCTTTCAAACAAATTACGAATTCACTTTAACCATCTAGGTTTTGAGCCAATGGCATTATAGTACTTGAAAAATAATAGAGGAGGTATGTTGGTTGCAACGAAAAATAGCTCTTATTTTGTCATTTTTGGTCTCACTGGATGTTTATTTATCTCTTCACTTGTAGGAATTTTTATTGTTCGGAATGAAATACTCAATCTGCAAATTGGAGGATATAGAGGAATAATCATTGCCCCTTTATTTTTGAAAGGATGAATTGTGTGCATTACTGAAATATTCACCTTCTTATTTATTTTCTAAGTAACTTGCGCCAAAACATTTTTGTATACATATTATCGCATTTAAGTAAATCAGAAAAGCATAGGAGAAAAGATAAAACATGTCAATTACAAAACAAGAAAAAACACATCCATTCTAAAAATGTGGTTTCAAACTTTGGAATAACAAATTCGACTGTATAAAAAGAAAACTAAAACAAAATCAGAACAATACAAGTGAGAATAGAAACCCAGAACAATACAAGTATGAAAAACTACCGCATACTACTATAAATGAGAATCCTTATTTGTATTAGAACCACTGCACAATTGCGACGAAATATTATACTCATTCTTCACACTTGATATTCTCTTGCTTGCATAACAAAAATATTATATTCTCTTCACGGTTGAGTCTCACAGTTAAAAAAATGGCTTCTTGATTGGTTAAATATTCGGTAATATTCATTTTCCCTGTCTTACAAGTAATGGTAATTCATTATAGAAAAAAAATTATAGAATGGAAATTTTTCAATTTCTTATCACTCGATAATTAAATAAAATAAATAAATATCAATCGAAGCCAACAAATGTCTATAAAAACCTAGTTATGAACTTATATGCAAAGGATGAGTTTTACAGAATTTCTTTGACTGAAGTGAATAACAATAAGTAAATTTAATCTCAAAACAAAACCTATACATATTATATTCGTGAAATGAGGGCTAAATTTGGTTTAGTCTTTAAAAACATTGGCGCGTGAATGTGAATGAAAACTGTGAGGGTGAAGTTGACGCGACTTGAATCCACGAGACGCAGCGTAAACGAAGAAGGGTTTTAGCCGAACCTCACCATTACCTTCCCGCGCAGAGTGAGGGTTTAAGCTCACTCACTTACTCACTCACCTCAAATTCTCAATTTTCAATGGAAGAAGAAATGGCGATGGACACTTCACCGAATCCCGGTGATAGTTTCTTCGATCCTCAGAATCTCTCTTCGCGACAGCAGTTCCGCAGATACGGGTATCGTATTTCATTCTCTCGATTGAAACTAGTGTCATTCTCTGATTAACGAATTATTAACTTCATTCTTCGTTAATCACATTTTAACAAATTGCCGTATGTTTTACTTTTATTTCGGAGACGCCGGGGTTTTGTGCAATTAGGGTTTATGCCTCTCACCAGTCGAGCAGGTTTAAGTTGAGTTTGTTAATTAGAAAAAAAGGGGCAAAAAGTTCACATCAATAGTTCGTGTCGAAAGTTTTTTCGAATCTGAACACTTGAAATAGTTTTAGTTGTTTTGGGATTTGTCTGGGCAAGTTTCTTTGTACGACTTCCAGGAGAGAAAGGGGAAGAAAAAAAATGGAAATGTACTTCTCCATAAATTAAAATTAGTTTGCATACACTAAGATGTAGCTCTCTCTCATCAAACTTTTTCTAAATTTTGCATTTAAACTTGTTGATAGACTAATTTTAGCCTACGGACAAGTTCGTCTAAACATCGGGATAGCCAAACAGTGAGGTTAGTGTTGAAGTATTGACTAGAGGAAAGCTTATAATGACGCTCTGATATTGTCTTGAGTAATGACTGGGATAGAGTTGGCAGGGAGAAGGACGACTGCATGTTATGAAGCTGTTAAATTCGCCTACATTTGTTGTGGTTTCATCTCTTGAGTAATCGAACTGCATTTTTTGTATTGTGGAGGGTTGGTGTGTGAAATGTTATATGGAACCATCGGAATTTTTTTGGATATAGAATGCATTATATAAACTATATGATTTTTTCTCAAAGAAGTGGCTATTCAACTACAGCTCCTTTGGGGCTGACCACCATTTAAAACACTTAGAGAACATGGTGATTTAATCTATTGCTTCATCTTTACGTCTTTTCTAGCTGCAAAATGTTGTCCTGCTTGGATTTTAATGTATTCTGTAAACTTGTGTCAATTTTTTATAATGCAATTTTTGCAGGAAGAGGCACTCAAGTTCAGGTGCTTCAATCCCACTGGACAACTCGGCTTCCAAGTTGAGTGAAACTGGGTTGTTATATGATGGCCAAAGCATCCATAGTCCTACTAATGCAGCACTTGTTCTTGAAAATATTAAGCAAGAGGTTGAGAGTTTTGATACTGATTACTTGGAAGAGAAGACACCATATTCCACTAGGAGGAGGTTGTCCACTGACGTTCCTGGTGTCCCTGGTGTGGATGCTGGTTTTGATTCTGTACGCCACTCATTAAAGGCTTGTAAGACAGAGGGTGACACATTGGGAGATGGTGCGGATACAATATTTACTTTGTTTGCGTCTCTTCTTGATTCTTCGTTACAAGGTAATGCAAGTATGTTTTTATTTATGTACCCTAGTACCTGGATAAAATTATTTCATTCATCTTCATTTTCTCATTTCTGTAAATGTGGATACAAAATTATTGCTTTGAAGCTTGAAATTCCAAATAAGGGAGCCTTTTTTTTTTTTTATCTTTTGCTCTTATTTGTTTGGAATCTGCTGGAGCATAGTGGCTGATACCAAGATGAACACTATTTCTTTCTCTGTTAATAATTAAACTTTGTATTATTAACAAAGTAAAAGTAAAGCTCGCCTGTTTATTTCCTGGGCATTTTAGTTGCTCCCATTTCTCCTTGGAGAAGAATGAATTTTATTGGTGCAAATGCAATTTTTTGTTATCATTCTGTACCCAAAAAAGAAGAAGAAATTGTGTAATTTTTATTGTATTTTTATTTTACAGGACTGATGCCTATTGCTGATCTAATACTAAGAGTCGAGAATGCATGTCGAAATGTTTCAGAGTCTATAAGGTTTGTTTGCTATTAGACAACATAAATATTTGCATATGAAACTGTAAGCAATATTTTTACTTAATTTTTATATAAAGCTCTATGACATGTGTTCTTGTTGTCTTGGGGATCGATGGATGGACTTCATTCTTTTTTCATTTTACATTGTTGTATACTTTGTTATTTTCTTATTTATTTATTATGGTTAGTTTGTTTACTGTGGTTCTCTTCAGAATCTATGCATATTCGTTCAAGATTTGTTTTTAACTGAATTTGTTGAGAAACCAGAGAGCTCTTTTTGGTGGTCTTGTTTTATTGGATTTGGCTGTTTTTGTTGTTTGGTTGAAGGTTTTAAGATTTCCTGCCCTCCATCTCTTTGCCCATCTTCCTCTATTTTAATAGTGTTCTCTCTCTCTCTCTCTACATATATATATATATATATATATATATATATATAATTTAGGAATTATGTTAGTTTTTACTTCCTGTTGATGCCTTGGACTGGTTAGGAACTGTCTTTCGGTATCTACCTTTACTTATTTAGTTTATGATGCTGCCAAGTTACTATTGTAAATTGTGACATTTTTATTAATTCTATATAGAGACATAATAAAAACTATGAATTTCTCTGGAGTTACTGATGATTGTATATTCAGTGTTATATTTAATTTTTATAGCTATAACATCTAGCTAGTCTCAGATAATTTGCTGATCTATTAGGTAGTTATAGTTGGTAGTCATCACAGTTGCCAGCCTCTTCTAATCTTAGCTGGTAATTGTTGGTTACCAGTAGCATGCATAAATATCTGTGTGATTTCCATCTGGTTTTCTCAAGTTTATACAGAGAAGTAGGGATTTATTCTGAGATGCATTTAGGAAGATTTTCATTACTCATAAAAATTAGTTCATAGATTTAATGTTGTTAAATAACTCTTGTGGGTGCGACCATAATGCTATAACAAGGTGTTTTTCAACCCCTCCACTATAGATATTTTGTGAAGGGAGGCCCAGTACAGCTGTGCCATAGATGACATGTTTATTAGTTGAAATTTTGTCCTTCTGCCATATTCCACCATTGATAGCCTCCTTGCACAATGTGGCTCATATTTTACATTTTTCTTCCTAAAAGATCACATTTTAATCTATACCATATAACTGAAAGTTATAGGGGATGTTTGAATAAGAAAAATATTTTTCTATGCATAAGTTACTACTGTTCCTTTGCAAGATTAGAATTTTTTCTGTTTGTAAATTTGAGGTGAACATAGGGTATAGAAATATGTTGCTTGTTAAAACTTCCAGAAACTAGGATATTAACTGTTATTACTCTCGTATTAGAGCTATTGTTATTTTTGTAGTGTTTAAAAACATGGATGATATTCAGTAGTATTGGATTTTTTGTTTTTGTTAACTTGATGTGTAAACTCATCTTTACTTATTAAAGAGGAGGTTTGTTGTGATTGATGCACACTTCTTTGGTTAGCTGTCTCGGCTGTTTTAGAAGGACTCTTGTTCTCATTCTGAATGTGTTTCTCTTTCTTTCCCTAATGAATTCTTAAATAAAAATATTATTGGAAATCTCATATCAACTTGAGATATGACCAAATTATAGTATATAATCAGGTGTTACCCTTAGCTTATAAGTCGGTTTTATGAAGTTGAGTTACATTTAAAATTCACTTTCAAAGGTGATATCAAAACCCATCTAAGCAAGATCTATTAGATCCATCGTATCACCCGCTATTTTACTACCCACAAATATTTAGTCCCATGCTCGCAATGTTCCGTTCTCAGTGCAAGAGAGTGTTGGAAATCCCATTTTGGCTAGAATTATGAATAAATTATAATGTATGAGTGGGTTTATAAGCTGATTTGATAAAGTTAAGTTAAACTTAAAGTTACTTGTTAAGAAATATGAATGAAAAATGAGAATTAAATTGAACTTTTAAACTACACTGAATAGTGTATAGACCAGAGAAGTATAGTACGAGTACTTGTTAATTGCAAAAAAACTTTGATTTTAATATTATTGTGGCCTTTCTGTTGTAGGTATGGTTTGAATGTAAGGCATCGTGTTGTTGAGGACAAATTGATGAGGCAGAAGGCTCAACTTTTGCTTGATGAGGCGGCAACATGGTCTCTCTTGTGGTTCCTCTATGGGAAAGGAAATATATCTCAAACAAACCATATATTTTTGGGGTTTTAAGTATCTATTGTGTCTCTAACCTATGTTGTGTTTTTACTTTTGGTTATATAAATCTATTTCCTTAAATCAGTTCATTCACTGACAGTGTTCTTTTTTACTGAATCAACTCGTTCGATGATTAGGCTTCCCATTTGATTATGATAATTTTGAATTTGAAATATAAGGAAAACTCAATGTGGTATTTAATGATATCTTCATCTTGATCTTGAGATATAATTTGCTTGTTGGGAGAGCCTATTCTATTTATCACTAGCTCACTACTAACTAGATAAAGAATTCCAAAGTTTTCTCCAAAGGAAATAATTCCCCCCATATATATATATATATATATATATATATAAATAGTCTGTAAGTTCCTTTAAATACTTGCTATATTGTTATAGGAGAGACATGAAATTGAGTGGCTCTACAGCCATAGTTCATTTTCCCACAAGTTAATTGCGGCCTTGTCTTTGGATTTTTTTTATGTTTTTTTTTTCTGATAGTGTTTTTTTATATTTCAGTGACTGAAGAACTATCTAAAGATCAAATACTGGTAATACTTGTGTGATTCTACTTTATTTAACTGCCTCTAGGAATGGGCTTATTTAAATTTACTAACTTATCACAGGTGTCGGGAACCTCACATGTGGTGGCTTGTGAGTTTGTTGCGGAGGATCATACAGCTCAATTATGCCTTCGGATAGTCCAATGGTTAGAAGGTTTAGCTTCCAAAGCACTTGACTTGGAAGCGAAGGTAGCTTTTGGATATTTCTGCATGGAATTTTGCTTTTTTCACTTATAATATTTTTTATTTTTATTTTCAATTTTGTTGGACACACTAACGATGAAATTTTTTTTACACTATCATGTAATAATGGATTATCATATAATTGATAATTCTTGACTTTTGTAATAATTATTTAAAAAAACCATATGTATTGATAATTTCTTATTGGTCAACAGAATAATTTTTTACTATAATGTTGTATCAAAATTGAACACTTTTACTTTTTAAATGATTCCATGAATAAAAGTGTAATCGTCCTTAGTATTGTAGGGTGCTATTTTTATTAATAAAAGTTAGGCAGTGAACAAGAAAGGATAATTTGGGAGAGGTGAAGATATTAAGTCAAGAAACAATGTGTTCACCTGATTGGATAGAGAAACCCTTGAAAAAGCAAGTATTCCACTTCATGCAAATGCACTAAAGAATTATTAGTTAAATAACAAACGTCAGCATAAATAAAACTTTGGTTCCCTGTATTTGTGAAGAAATACAAGTGTTCATAAACTATGATTGTTAGATTAACTTTGGAGATTCCGGCATATAGTTAGATTATAATACATTGGTGGATTCAAATTTCACTTATCAATTGAATTTGTTAGGTTGAGTTATGCTTAAAACTTACACTTTCTTAGATGTTATCAGGACCTATTTTAGCGAGGTTTGTTATTCATGTTGTGTGGACAATCCATAAATATTTAGATGTTATTAGGTTGCTAGGGGACAATCCATTAATATTTAGATGTTATTAGGTTGCTAGCAGACAATCTATAAATATTTATTCTCATGTGAGATGTTCAGTTCTTGACACGGTAGAGTGTGTTGAAGATCCAATATTGATTAGATATATGACCAAATTATAGTAAATAAGTAGGTAAACCTTTTGTGAGTGAGCTATCTCTAAAACCCACATTTTCTAAGAGTTATCATTGCCTCACTATTGTAAATTAAACTAAAAGTTCGATGATGTGGCAGACATTACTTGCTATAAAAGAAAAAAATTAATTGGTGGCTCAAGTTATGGTTAGTATAGAATTGGAAGTCATTTTGTTTTTTGATTAGGTATACAGAAATCACCTTTTGATACACTGTTAGCTTGTAGCTTTGTTGGAAGTCCACCTTTCAAGTGAAAGTCAACTATCTCCATTTAATAGTTTATATTGTTTTACTTTATTTGCATAAATATCACTGTTTGATTAAACATTAACTGTTTTGGATTCTTCCTATATTCATGCAGGTGCGTGGATCTCATGTGGGTAGTTATCTCCCTAACTGTGGAGTTTGGCATCATACTCAACGTTACCTGAAGAGAGGAACTCTTGACATGAATGTTGTTCATCACTTGGACTTTGACGCCCCAACTCGTGAAAATGCTATTCTTTTACCTGATGACAAGGTATTGGACAATCGTTGCTTGCAATTCTTTTGCACCTTTAACTTGGTTCTGCCTATGATCTATACTAATGGATATGCTTATTTATTTGTCTTGTATATTACTAGCTTTTGACTGTTCCTTCAGAAATTTAATTGCGCTTATGTTCATTGTTAGTTCATAAACAAATTGCTTTCTTAAGCAATCTGCATTCCATATTTTTAATAACTGTACTGACAACTCAGCAAACTTATGCTAGGTTTGGGTAGTATCTGTTATATTGTAATTTTTAATACATGGATTTTTTATTTGTTAATTCAATTATGCTGTACTAAAAACACTCACCCTTTTATTGGTAACAAATCCCTGAAGGAAAGCTTTTGTAGCTATAAATTATGTCAGATGTAAAATATATGATAAGCAGTTCATGTTGTCTAGTAATTGATCTGAAGCCTTTTGTATCAATAGCTTCAGCTGCTGCTATTGCTGATGTTTCAATAACATCAACTGAATTTTCATCTTTTAACAAGGTAGGAACTTGATTAAGCTGTTGATTGAAAGAATTTGATCACCAGCTAAAATTTGGTCATGTACATGATCAAATCTGAGTGTAGACTTCTCCGAACTAGAACCATCTGTAATTTGTCAAGTTTTTTGTTGATATCCTCCAATGAATCAGCCACAAGAAATCTCTTCAATCCTTCAATTTTTGTTGGTCTGTGTAAGAGAAGCTACCCTTTGATTCACATCAAAGAGATCTTGAATGTTAGTAGCAAAAATATCCTATACCTTTTTCCAAAAAAGAGTGTGTCTTAAAGGATTTGAGTATCTCTAAGATCTCGTTTTTAACTAATTTCCGTAAAACATCACACCACTGAGGTTTATATTCATTCGGCACAACACTAACTTTCTTTTCCAAATGATCACATCCTTGACCAAGGGACCATTACTCCATGGACGAAACCTAGGATAACAAGTTCTTCTAGTTGAGTTTTGTAATGGTAATAGTAGGAGTTGCACAAAAGGAAGTAGAGACAATGGAAACCATTCCAGGGAACAGAGAGCCACAAACAGATTTGAGGAGAGAGGGTTAAAACGCTATGCTGTGAGGAGATAGCCTTGATCGACTGTCCATGTTACTACATCCAGGAAGACAAGGGCCAAAATGAGCCCAGGAGATGCTGGCAAGACTAATGATAGAATATTCTATTTTATACTAGGTTGTAATTTCCTAATTATTGATGATGACATAGAATAGTGAGGGTGCGTGCACTCTCCTAGTTGGTTAGTTCACAATGTAGTATGTCAATGATGTTTTGTTTGTTTGATACAGAAACAAGATGAATCTCTTCTAGAAGATGTGTGGACTCTTTTAAGGGCTGGAAGGCTAGAAGAGGCTTGTGGACTTTGCCGGTCTGCTGGACAGGTGACCATAACTTTGACCCTGATAAGTTTATGGACTTCATTAGTCTATGCTTCACATTTTAGCATCTTGTTATTTTGGCAGCCATGGAGAGCTTCTTCTCTTTACCCATTTGGAGGCTTGAACCAGTTTCCTTCTGTTGAAGTTCTGGTCAAGAATGGTAAAAATAGAACTTTGCAAGCTGTTGAATTTGAAAGTGGTATTGGTCATCAGTGGCATCTTTGGAAATGGGCTTCATATTGTGCATCAGAGGTAGGGTTCTGTGTTTGCACTGATCAACCAATCTTCTTTGTTGTTTTATTGATGTTTGTGCTACCTGTGTTTTGGCATCTTCCTCCCCAAATTTTTACTTAAAAGTTTGATTATTGGAAATGGAATTTTTTATGCCTAATCTGCTCTCTTGGGTAAAGCTTGTATATATCTGAATCGGTTCTTCCTAAAAAATTCGTTGGACATGATTGGAATTTCACATCATAAGGCCTGATTGATAAAGTACGATAACTTTTAACGCTATATAGCATTTGATGTATCATTTTAGAAGGTATTGTGTCGTATGAGATAATAGGATGATATTTTATTATGATGATTATAGAAACATTGGACAGGAAAATAATTATTTTTTTTATAAAATTGCTTTTACCTTTTTTATTAAGAGACAAAAATATTTTTTATTTAAAGTATACGAATTGAATTTTGTAATTTTGCTTAGAAATAGACTGTGGACATTCAATAATAAAAAATTATACTCTGGTGGATACTGATACTCACAAAATTTTAAAAAGAATATAGATCCCATAGTTATTGACAGCCTGGCTGGTTTGAAGAAATATTATTAGATCATGCTGAATATGTTAGCCAAATAATCCTTAACATTTTGGGAATGAATGTAATATGAGTGTATAAGATATCTTCAAAATAAACTTTCTTCCCTCCCTTTTTTCACCATTTTTTCCGTGCTGTCAACTTTTTAGATTTTAGGTTCTTTTTACCATTTCATGAAGTTATTTCATTATTATGACATTTTCAAACTATTTTTGGTTCATTGAAAATGAAAACCTCCTAATTGCACTTTTGTTTTCCAGAAAATAGCAGAGCAAGGAGGGAAATGTGAAGCAGCTGTATATGCAGCCCAGTGTAGCAACCTTAAACGGATGCTTCCACTCTGCAATGACTGGGAGGTCTCTCTCTCTCTCTCTCTCTTATAATTGTTGTGGAAGTTTCTTGTCTTTCATCCATAGATATCGAGAATATGCATTCTAGGAGCATACTGGCATGCCATGGCACCATCATGGGACTAAAAACAAGCTACTTTGCTGTAACAATTCATTAAACTGGTGTTTAGTCCTTTAACGTAGTTATCAATCCCATATAGTGGTGCGTAGCAGTTGACCCCTAAAATGCTTTAGCAGGATAGTAGAATGCTACTGTTGCAAATCGGACAGAGTCAAGACATATAACACACATATAAATGCTAAACAAGCAGTATATTCTAAATTTGAAGACATGTTTGTAAGAATAAGAGGTGCTGGATAATAATCATGAGAGGTGGTGAATTCTTACAAATGGGATAACATTGCATGACCTGCTGTTATTTGTTGTAAATACATATTCTGTTGTTTTACTTTTTATTCTCTATGAATGACTCTATATCCTCCAAGTTTCTCTTGCATTCTCTTCTGTTCATATTAAGGATTTTCTTATTTTACTTTCTATAAAAGAATTGAGAAACAAACTATGGGGAATATTTGAAGTTTTTATAGGACATTAATACTTCTGGGTGGGTGCATCAACTTGGCTGATATGGATTTTGATCCCCACTAAACATGTCTGAGTGGCAGGATTTAAATCGGTTAGAGTTTGGGTGAAATATGCCTACGTGATAGACATAGTTAATCTTTGAATGATAGATTCTAATGTGTTTCACTCATATGTGAATCTGAAGAACTGTTAGTTTTTTCCATTGCATTATCATTGTTGGAAGCCTTATTTACAGTGTAACACCTAACGTTGCAGTCAGCATGCTGGGCAATGGCAAAGTCTTGGCTAGATGTGCAAGTGGACTTGGAAATCACTCGTTCACAGCCAGGGGGAGTTGATCAACTTAGAACATTTGGAGATGTAATTGATGGAAGCCCTGGACGTGTCGATGCTTCTTTTGAGCCTTCTAATGGACCTGAAAATTGGCCAATTCAAGTTTTGAATCAACAACCTCGACAGCTCTCATCTCTTCTTCAAAAACTTCATTCAGGGTAGTTGTGTAATTCTTTTTTCTTTTTAGACTTTGCTATGGTTGTTATATGTTACAAATCTGTTTGCTTTCCGTTTTAGGGAAATGATCCATGAATCTGTTACTAGACAATGCAAGGAGCAACAACGACAAATTCAGGTAATTTTTGTCATTTTTTAAATTGTTTCTGATAGGAAATGGAATGTTTATGTTAGGAGAAAACTTGTGAAAAGGTAGGTAGTCAGTTGTTTAGTTCGTGAGGAGGGTAAGACTTTCTAAGAAAGTCTATATATAGGAGGGGTCCTTGGGTGTGGGGACGTTTTGTGAGATTGTTTTGGGTGTTGTTGAGAGGTTCAGTGTAATCCTGGGGAAAGGGAACATTATCCTTTATAAACTTTCTGTTCTTGTCTCCTAAAAAGCAATAATATGAGGTATATCCAGTAAGCCTGAGGGTACGTTTTTGCTTTTCTGGTTCCTTTTAACCAAGAAACCTAACAGTTTCATATTCAAACATTTCATAAGGGGTATGCAAACTTTGGATTTTTTAATTCCAACTATATTTTAACCTGTGGCTGCTGATGAGAAGATATAGAGCCTTTTACTCAAAGGATGATCTTTAGCTTCCTTTTTAATTTTAATTACATCAAAGAAACTTGGTGGTGCAGACAGAACAATGTTACTTTTTTAATTCTCTTTAACTTACTGTATATTTTTGACAGATGACTTTAATGCTAGGAGACATACCACGCGTACTAGACCTTATATGGTCATGGATAGCTCCTACTGAAGATAATCAGAATGTATTTAGGTAAGTGTTGTTACAGCTCTTTCGGCATTAGATGAAACCTGTTAAAATCTTTATATGAAACAAATTTTTAAAAGTTTTTTCCAATTGCTATCCAAATGGGCCCCTTAATGGAACCTGACAGAGACACATGACAGTAATTCTTTTTCATACATGTATTACTGTAAGAATATCATGTGGGATTACTTGGAGCTTGTAATTGAATAATGGATATATTGTAGAAATATTATGTTTTTTAGTATGAGTATTGAGTTTTATAGGTATAACTCTCCCGAGTAAATATTTCAATTCTATAGTATGATATCTTACTAGTGTGTAGTGTCTAGAAAATTTATTGAAGAGTATTTCAGGAGGGTGACTATGGAATATTTTATTGGATTTGGAGATATGGTATTATAACTGTATACTGGTTTTTGTATTTGTTTGGACCAACTGGATGGAGCCTGAGTTTACCTGGAGTTTCTTTCCTGTTAGAAAGTTTGTTCTATTGATGTGCTCTTTGTGCTTGCTCTGTGTTTTGCTTTATTTAAGTATGTTACCTCTATCTTCGTAGTGTCTGCTTCTCTAAATTACAAAATTTCCTCTTTAAGAAATTAAATAGTAAACTTCCCTACATTCTTTTACTGCATATAAATTACCTTTTGAGCATGTCTAATGTGATTTGTGGGGACCTGCTCCTGTTTTATCTTCCAACAATTTTTCATATATTCAAGATTCACTTGGATTTTTCTCTTAAAATGTCAATCTTTCGCTTTGTCATTCTTCTCAGCCAAACCTCCTTACATCTGAAGTATTGGGATCATGCTTTCATTACTGCAGTTTATCTCATTAATAAATTACCAGCTGCATCTTTGAGTTTTTCTGTACCCATATACATGTCGTTTTAGTATCAATTTTTCATTCAATACACTATCCCTGGGTTGGATCACACTGACCCAAGCCTTTCTTCCTACTGACCCAAGGCTTTCTTCCTCACAACAAAGCATGGGTCTGCTGTTGCACAATGCCATTTTGCAGTGTCCAAAGCAACCACAATGAGCTGCCTTGGAAAACCCAATTCACTACTGCCATCTTACGGGAGCCTATGAAATTACACTGCCGATGGCAGACCTGTGATTGAGCTAGTGTATTTTAGGAGGAAATAGTTGGGCCACGGCTGGATGGGCCCACTTAAGGGTATTTATTTTTATAAACTGTAAATCTCTTAATGGGGATACTGTTGACCAAAAGATTTTATTAGAATAAATGATCTTTAATAGGGTTTATTATTAGGTTCTATGTGCTTTGTGCTGAAACTAGTTCCTAGAAATGTCTTCTAGAATTCTCTTATGTTCATTGTATCTGATGTATCTAAAGATATTATAAATATGAAACTCTCTCTCAGATTCACTTTAAATCTATTTTTATCTCAAGTGATTTTGTGCACTCTCACAGGCCGTGTGGAGATCCTCAAATGATACGATTTGGTGCACATCTGGTCCTTGTGCTTCGATATTTATTAGCTGAGGAAATGAAGGACACCTTCAAGGACAAGATTCTAAGTGTTGGTGATAATATTTTGCACTTGTAAGTAATTTTGTATAATGTTCTTTCTACTCCTTTTCTCTCAAATAATATTACATGGAAGATGGTCACACTATATTTAGACATTACCTTAGCTTTCATGCTTGTTGCATGACTTCCTAGTCTGTAACTTTTGACATAATTTTAAGTATATTGTGTTGTTGAATGAAAATTTAGTTTGTTATATTCATTTATTGGAATTGAAAAACATTAGGTATGCCCTATTTCTCTTTTCAAAGGAGCATGAAGAGTTGGTGGGCATATATGCTTCTCAGCTTGCATGTCACCGTTGCATTGATCTCTTTGTACACATGATGGAGCTTAGGCTGCACAGCAGGTAATATGGACTCATATATTGTTACCCATTCTTTTTTTTCCTTTTGCATTAATCATGTCACCATATTTGTTGTTAATCTAACTTCCTTCTTTTGTTGATGTGGATCTAATCTCTGTTCTTGTTATATGCTTCATGGTGATTCTGTCAGAGTATAATTTGAATATTAACATGAAAGTTCGTAACTGGCAAGTATGGACATTCATGATTTTGGACATCATATTTATCTATTTTTTAAAGTAAGTGTAGACAAAGGGTTCACTACAAGGGAAAAGAAGTACAAAGAAAGAGGGTTGAAGATATTTTTCTAAAGCAGAAAAAAGCAACAGTGAAGAGCATTTAGTCAAAAAGCAAACCTGTCCTTTTCATCATACTTAAATGAAATCACTTAAATAAAACCGTGAGTTGTAACTTCGAGAGGACTGTGAAACAAGCCTGTAAAAAGAGGTGAATGGAAAAAAGTGCTGAATGAGTACGTCACAATCCAAATACACCGAACACTAGTCATCAGTTGTGCCTGTAAAATGTTTGTAATCCTAATATTCTATCAAGGGCAGAAAGTTAACCTGCTTGGTATAATGTAGGGGTGAAGTATTTAGTCTTGGCTAATAGTTGGTTAGCTAGATAAACAAATAGGGGGAATTTGGGAGGGGGGTTGTTCAGGGAATTATGTTAAGTGAACTAAGGAAGCGAACAATTGTGTGAGAGAAATCTTTTGTATTAGAGCAAAGATCTTTCTCCTTTTTGGGTTAATTTTCAGTCAAGCATTAAAATTGTTTTTCCCCACTATTTCCTCGTTGATTTCTAACAACTATGATGTTTGTTTTAATTAAACAGTGTACATGTCAAATACAAGATATTCCTTTCTGCTATGGAATATTTACCATTTTCTTCTCTGGATGATTCCAAGGGAAATTTTGAAGACATTATTGAGAGGTATGTAAGTTGTTGATTTAGAATCTAATCTTTTATGTACATAGGAAGGAAGCTATTCCTTTTCATAATATATTCACTTGGAACAGAATTTTGTTGAGATCGCGAGAGATCAAGGCTGGTAAATACGATAACCTATCAGATGTTGCAGAACAACACAGACTGCAGAGTCTTCAGAAAGCTAAAGTTATCCAATGGCTTTGCTTTACACCACCATCAACAATTACAAATGTCAAAGATGTCAGTAAAAAGCTTCTTGTTCGAGCACTGGTTCATAGGTAAATAATGCATCTACTAAATGTCTCGTCATGAGGTTTTTTTGACAAACTGCGTTTGTGAAAGTTAAGCAATTGAAAGTACTGAAACCTGTCAATGATGTTTGATCTTTCACCTCCAGTTTCTATACAGATGTTTGCAATATCTTGTCTCAATTCTTATTTTGTACTCAACATATGAACCCACCTAGTGAGAAAGATGCCTTTGTTGGAATATTATTCTTTTAATTTTCAAGGTTTATTAAAAGAATCTGATCTTTCCTGTCCTCCTGTCGGCTGTTTTTGTATATAACTTCTATGTCAGAATTTTTAATTCTTCCTTGCATTATTTTCTCTTGCAATTTAGTTTTACCCCTCCTTCTGAGTTTTGCAACCCTTTTCGTCCCTCTCTAGCAACATACTGTTCAGGGAGTTTGCTTTGATTTCTATGTGGAGAGTGCCAGCAATGCCGATAGGTGCCCACACAGTACTTGGCTTTCTTGCTGAACCCTTAAAACAGCTTGCAGAAACTCTTGAGACCTCTGAGGATTATAATGTTTTTGAGGATCTGAGGGAGTTCCAAGACTGGGTATGCCAAACTAAGCTTTCATACTTTAATTTTTGGAACGTCAATCCCATAATTTCTGACTTGATTGTAGCACTTAACATTTATATTTGTCCTACATTCAACTAGCGTGAGTATTACTCTTGTGATGCAACCTACCGGAATTGGCTTAAAATTGAAGTGGAGAATGCAGAGGTTCCAGTCACTGAACTATCACTAGAGGAAAAGGAAAGGTCCATTTCCGCTGCCAAGGAAACACTGAATGCATCCCTTTCATTGCTACAAAGTGAGTTAGTTCACAACCTTGTTAAAAAATCTAATGTTTTAGCAATATATTTGATTGTGAAACTTCTGCTCATGTTTCAAAATTATTTAGTACATTGACATTTTAATAGACTTGTAATTCTCCTTTATGTAGGAAAAGAGACACCTTGGTTGGCTTCAACTGATCGTATGTATGAATCAGCTGAACCAGTTTTCCTTGAACTTCATGCAACAGCAATGCTCTGCCTGCCATCTGGAGAGTGTTTGTGTCCAGATGCTACGGTTTGTACTACACTTACGAGTGCTCTCTACTCTTCAGCTGGTGACGAGGTTGTCTTAAATCGACAATTAATGGTATGTTTTTTCAACCATTGACAGCTTAAGCCAGCAAATATACTGTTGTTTCGTGAACCATTTATTCCTGTTTGAATGCTTAAGCCAACAAATATGCTTTTGTTTCTTGAACCATTTATTTCAAAAGAGAAGTTACATGCTTTGCCCCTGTATTTTCTGGGAATCTTTAAGTGTGTAATGAGCCCCTATAATTTAAAAACAAATGTTTGTTTCAAGAACAGCAGAAAATACTTAAGAGCAAATCATTTAATTCAAAGATTTTCTTGGGTCCAAAAATTAAATTTGCTTAATATGTCTCTAATTGATGAATGGTGTACCTTGCAATGATAATTATTATATGGACTGGCGTTGTCAAGCTTCCCTTGTTCTCTTGGATAACTGTTATATTGACTGGCTTTTCCATGTTTACGATCTATTAATTTTGCAGGTGAATGTTTCCATATCTTCAAGGGACAGTTATTGTGTTGATATTGTTCTTCGCTGCATAGCTATTGCTAGTGATGGACTTGAACCGCATGAGCTCAATGATGGTGGTATTCTTGGCACCATCCTGGCTTCTGGTTTCAAAGGTAGAAATTTTATTAAATAACGGCTAGCTTTCATGAACTATAAGGTGTCACCTGTCATTAAAATCCCTCCCCTATCTTGATATCATACAGTGAATTAAGGGAGTTTTCCAAATAAATATGCAAAGACATTTAAGTTAGATTAATCTATTGATTGATCTTCAGTTGTGGAGTCCTTATCTTAAAGTTGGGTTAAAGCTTTGCGATTTCTCGTTTTCTTACTATTTTTTTATTCACTTTATTCCTTTTTAAGTGTAATTATTTTGCACAAATTTAAAAAATTTAATTGATAGCCTTATTTATATAAATTATCTACTAAATTTATTAATATGCCTATTTTAATTAATATATCATTACTCTTATTAAACATAGCTTTTATTGGTGCATTTAAATTGAAATTGAAATATTCAAAGCGTGTGAGTAAATAGTTAATGATAGGTACAATAGTGGTTTATATTTGGTCTGGTTTTAATTTTAGATTTGTCTATAATTTATTTTTTTTATGGTAAGTGCGTGATGGATTATTTGTGAAGCAATAGATTAGTGTTTGCCAGCTGTAGTTAGTTATTCTAGCTGTCTTATATGTTACAGGAAGAACTGCTTGTCTCTACTATAAAAAATACTTGACAATTTTGTTGAGTGGTTCTGAAAATAAAATCAAATAAGAGAACCTTCTTCTCTTTCAATTTTCAGTTTCTCTAAACTCGTTAGTGTGTAGAATAACTAATAAAATATAATTGAAAAAATAGTGATTAATATTATCTAGGATTTTAAAACCACATAGAAATATGATTTTTTTTTTCTTCCGAAACCTTAATTGAAAAGTAACTGTAGTGTTTTGGTTGGGAATCCCTTCCTGTGACATCGACCTTATGTAATTCAGTACACACCTAGAATTTGGAATTTCTAAAAATTATTAAACCCTGTCTTGGTCTGCTCTATACTTGTTTTTATCAAGAGCCAGTCCATAACATGGTATTTGAAGCCTTTTTGTTGACCAGATAATCAGTAGCGTGACTTCGCTGTTACTTCCATTCTACATTGTTGACAAAGAATGGTACGCTGGGTCTTTGTTTTCATGTTCCAAGCCTAAGAAGCTGTTCCGTGAAAGGTTTTGTAAGAAATATAAAAACCATTCTTGGGATAAACTGCCTAAACACCTATAGGCTTAAAGCTTTCAGGATTAGGCGGTCATTGAGAGAAATTTAAAATATAAGTGTTTTCTGATTTGAAATTTATTGTTATAAGACTATTATTGTTATATTTGTTTCTTCCATGGAATATAATACTGGATCATACCATTTTTAAGCTTGAGTTACAATCAGAGACCTGTGACAAATGGGTAGAACATCCTGTAACTTTATTTCCTTATCACAGGTGAGCTTCCTCGGTTTCAAGCTGGAGTTACAATGGAGATATCCCGTTTGGATGCTTGGTATTCTGACAAAGATGGCACCTTAGAGTGCCCGGCAACCTACATAGTGAAAGGACTTTGTCGTAGGTGCTGCCTTCCAGAAGTCATTCTTCGTTGCATGCAAGTAAGTCAACAGATTGTACTGACGTATATATTTACATTTTTTGTGGATGTAAACTGCTAAAACTCAAACTGAACTGTTGATCATTTTTCCAATGGGAGTTCATTGAATCACTCGGGAGTAATTAATCAAATGGGTATCATTAATTAGTTGAGTAGTCAATTGTTTCTAGATAAAATATGTTCACAGTGATTTATATTTTTTTAACTTTTTTTGGAATTTTCAGAGTTTTATTATTTTCAACTTCTGTCTTACCAACAGGTCTCTGTTTCTCTAATGGGGTCGGGAGTCGTGCCTGACTGTCATGATACTTTGATAGAGCTGGTTGGCGGTCCGGAAACTGACTTTCTTCACTTGTTTAGTCAACAACAATTACAGGCAAGATTATAGTTTCATGATTCTCAAAGAAACGTTAGGCTCTATGCTTTAAACTTCATCCTTCGTCTATTAGCCTCTTTTATGTTTGCGCGGATTCATGAGACCTAGTTATATGGTTTTCATTATTGGCTATACTATAGCGCACAGGAGTAACTGAGGAAGACAGACAAGACATTTTTTGCCATTTTTTAATGTTACTTAGACGCCCATTTTAATATTAAAAGTATGAAAAAAATGAAATTGACTTCTAGCTCATAGAACTTGTTATTGACTTTTCGTCAATTTCATTATCACATGGTGCCATAAGTTGCTTAGAAATAACGACATAACACCTAGTTGTCCATTCCGTATATTTCTATCTAGATATGTAAGCCATTGAGCCACTGGATTATATGTACATGAAAAATATTAGAGCTGGTATGTTAGTTGCAACTAAAAATAGCTCTTATTTTGTCAATTTAAGCCTGACTGGATGTTTTTATCTTTTCACTTGTAGGAGTTTTTATTGTTTGAGAGGGAATACTCAATCTTCAAAATGGAAATTACAGAGGAATGATTACTGACCCTTGAGCTGAGCTTTGTTCGGTGCTTTTCTGGAGCTACAAATTTTTAAAGGATGAACTGCCCTATAAACGCTTACACTTTCTTGTTTATGTAGTTATTAATTTGCTTTAGGAAGAAAGAGCGAGGATGAACAGTGTATCGGGAATTTTGCTTTTTGCCCAGTTCTTAAATTGTTAAAAAAATCCTCTTGTATATAATTTGTATTATTTCAATCAGTCTTTTGTTTTATATATATATCATCATTGTTCTCCTTTCCGCATTGCTTGGTGGTCTTTTATTTGCTTAATATTTATACAAAAAAGAAGGGTCATTTGTATTGATGTTAAGTTTCTTACAAAATAACGATGGTTCTCTTTATATGGAGGAAGAAAAGAAATAAAGTTGTGAAACATGAGATGATAAACAGCCTATAACAAATCTAATACAATACTGACACCTTCTGCAAACTTACGCTTTGATTGTTTCAAGTCGTGTATTATTCACAAATTTGAAAGGTGAGTGAATGTTTAATTTGTATCCAATGATTTGTTGAGAAATGTGGAGTTGATTTGCGGAGAAAGTGAAAAACTGGTTTCTCTACATGTGAGAAGACAGAAGGGGAAAGACTTTTCCGAATGTGTCCTTCATTTCCATGACAAAGTTGATGAAGCAAAGGCTCATCAGCAATGCGGTGATGCCTGGTCTCTTGGTGACAATAGTCGCTGTTGATTGAGATTGTAATGCGCCTCTCACCATGTCGTAGAGATGCAAAGATCGTGAGGGAAGGGAAAGAGTGGTGTCAGAGAAAGAATCGATTCGCCCAAACATAATTGATTCTTTGAACATAGAATCGATTCCGGTGGGGTGAATTGGCCGTGGAGTGGTTGGGGATGGAACTTAGAGGCTTGTCGGAGGAGGTGTGGTAGGCAGCAATGAAGATCTTGAAGGCTGTTAGAGAGAGGTGGAATCAAAGAGGGTGGCAGCGAGTTGGACGAGTGGAGAAGAGAGGTCGGCGGCGGAAGAAAGGGTGGAAGATTTTGGAGACATTATGGTGAGTGGCGGCGGCGGCGACGGCGGCGGCGACGTTGTTTCTCTCTGGAAATGACCCAAGGAGAGGTCCTGCAGAGATTAGCCATTGCGGAAGAACAGAGAGAATGAAAAGAAAACACGAAGAGAAGAGGCGAGTGAAGAGTAGGACCACATACATTCACGAAATCACTTTTCTATTCTTTCTTTATCCATACCTTTGAAATGTAGGTTTAACATGTAATTTTGAATTAATTACATAGATTAAAACGACTCTTTAAATTAATCTTACATATTTTATTTTAATTTAACTTCAACTGATTAAATTAATTATACAAATTAAAACTTTTTCTTCTATTTTAACTGGTCACTTGCATCTTATTTTAAATTAATTTCATATACTAATTTTTTTTAAACTATTCAATCACATTTTATTTTAAATTAATTTCAATCAATCACAATTTATTTCAAATTAATTTAAACCATAAAATTAAAATTGTAATTTTATAATTTTACAAATTAAAATCCTTTTATCCATCTCATTACAATTTTTTTATTTATTTTTCTTCATTTTGCGCCATCTTTTTCTTAATCTGTATTTCCACTTTTCATTCTCCTTTTCTTCATTTTCAATCCTTTTGTCCCATTAACTTCATCTTCGTATCCAAACAAAACAAAAACATTAAGAAAAAGACGTGACAATTTTTTTTATTTACTTTATAGACTTAACAAATTTTAATTTATCCTATTCTCATTTGAGTTATAGAATGTACAATCAAATTATATAATAAAAATTTCATATTTTGGGTCATGCATTCTGTTATACAATTTTTTGTATTTTAGATTGTGTACTGTGAAATACAAAATAAAAAATGTATTTTAGATTTTACAATCTATTTATTTATTAAATAGTTAAAATACAAATTTGGTTTTTATTTATATTCAGTCAATTTAGTAATAATTCTTTTTAATTAAGTTCAATTATTGTCAATTTTATTTAATTTGGTCTTTTTTTTTAATGTTGTTTAAATAATTAGCGAGAATGATCAATGACAATCATGTGTCATTTGTGGTTTCTTTTTTTAATTTTTGGTTAAATGTCCACATGTCAATCCAATAATGTGTCATGTGTTAGAATTATTGTTTTGTATTCAATTTGATCATTATATTTATTAGGTTAAAATACTCCCTTCGTTCATGTTTTTGTTGAAAAATCTCAAATAAGTCCTAAGATTTTTTTTAGTCTCAATTAGGTCCATATTTTTGAAAATGTGTAATAATTAAGTCCATTAGTATAGAGTTAACGGTGTTAAAGATATGCCACGTGTCAGCTCCACATTTTTTTAAATTTTTTTTAAAAAATTTTAATTTTTTTTGAATTTTTTTTTGAATTTTTTGAATTTTTTTTTGAAAATTATTCATGCCACGTGTCACGACAATATTGTGCCACGTGTCAAGTCAGTAAGGTGACACGTGTCAAATCATTATCTGAATCTCAATTTGGTCCATATATTTGTTATTTTTAAATATATTTATTTTAACTTTTTACAAAATTGTTTTAAAATTTTATATTTAAATTTATAAAATTATTAATTTTAAACCAATTCTAACATTTGTATATAAATTATTTAAAACAATTTTGTAATAAGTTAAAATAAATATTTTAAAATTTTAAAACAAAATATAAAATAAACTTAATATTATTAAAATGTTTAATAAAAATATCATTATAAAATTTATATAAAAGTTAAATTTGATCTTAATTTGGAAATGATAAATTGAAAATTAAAAAAAAATGGACTGAAATGTAATAAAAATAACAAATATATGGACCAAATTGAGATTCAGACAATGATTTGACACGTGTCACCTTACTGACTTGACACGTGGCACAATATTGACGTGACAGGTGGCATGAATAATTTTCAAAAAGAAATTCAAAAAATTCAAAAAAAAATTAAAATTTTTTAAAAAAAATTAAAAAAAATGTGGAGCTGACACGTGGCACATCTTTAACACCGTTAATTCTATACTAACGGAATGGACTTAATTGTTACACATTTTCAAAAATATGGACCTAATTGAGACTAAAAAAAATCTTAGGACCTATTTGAGATTTTTCAACAAAAATATGGACGAAGGGAGTATTTTAACCTATTTATTATATTCATTATATTCCTTATATGTATATGGGTTAAATATGTTTTTTGTCCTTCAAGTTTAAGTCAAATTTGGAATTAGTCCCTCTTCAAAAAAATTTGATCAATTTAGTTCTTCATATTTAAAAAGGCATGAATTTAGTCATTTTAACCAAATTTAATTTATCTCGTTTCAAGTGTATTTCATGATAGTATTTAAATTGTTTACACTATGACACATTTTAGTTTCAATGTTAACTTAAATATTATCATAAAATACGTTTAAAATATCAAATAAACTTAACAAAATTTGGTAAGAAGAACTAAATTCACGTATTTTTAAAGATGAATGACTAAATTGGTACAAAGTTTCAAAAAGAAACTAATTCTAAAATCCAGTTAAACTTAATAACCAAAAACATATTTAGCCCTTTTTATATATATATATATATATATATATATAAATATATAAATATATAAATATATCATAATATAAAATCAAATGATTTCACGTGATTATTTCTGAAAATAAAGTTTATTTCTGAAAATAAAGTAACACATTTATTGATCCGAAAATTTTTTCTTTTTAAATACAGATTTAGACGGAATGTAAACTTAAATAAACGTGGACTTAAGCAAATGTTTACTATATTTGAAAACATAATATTCTAAAAAAATATTTCAAATTTTCTTTTCTTTAAAAAAAAATTATTTTGAGAGTAAAAAAATCATAAAAGGAATAATAATCTTTGTTTAGATAAAATAATATATATATTTTTTTACGCCTATGTGTATCGCGGAAGGGCAAACATACAAACTGAAGACAAATGAAATCGAAGGAACATTTGATGTTGTGTGCGACACTGCTCATCTTTCTCTCTCTCTTTCTATATCTACATTTGTTGTGTTGAGTTGAAGCCTTTTAACTCAACTCAACACAGCACTTTCGACTCTCTCTCCTTGTTTTTGGTTTTGGCTAATTTCTAGGGTTTTGCTCTGTCTTTACTATTCCCAACAAAATTGTGCTTCCACACCATGGGGGTCTCCTTCAAGGTCTCCAAGACCGGCACTAGGTTTCGCCCCAAGTCAATTCCCCAACCTCTCGAAGGCGCATCTGACAATTCCAAGTCCCAGGTAAGATCACCAATGCGCAACCGTAATTCGATTCGCCATTCCTACAAACAATCGCAAATTGAGTTTGGGGTCTCTCGATTAATTCACAAGTTTGTGTTTTTCTTGTCATGTGCATGGTTTTGCTGGTCGACATGTTTTTCTTAATCTTTTTTGGGTGTTGTTGTAATCTACAAGTAAAATTAAAGAGTAGTTCCTCACAACGTGTGGAACTGAGGTTTGAATTCCCATTGGGAGAGTTGTCCAACTACATTAAATGTGCCTAACTCAACTGATTTTTTTTTTTTGGTTCCGAAGCAAGAATTCAAACAAGTTTGGGCCGTATGATAATACCTATGGAAGAAAACAGAAAAGCAGCGTTTATTTATTGTCAAAGCTTGTTGAAGTTTCATCCAGTGTTATTTTTCGTTTCACTGAGATTGTTGCACACAAAAGTAATGAAGATGTAGTTGCGCTAGGGAATTTATGGGGAGGAGGTTAGATGTGAAAATCATTGACTACTAACAAAACTAAAGTCTTCTGTTTTATCGCCACTATACGAATACAATAAGTTGAAAATAAGTTGCATAATTTGATTGGATTGGCTTATGCCACACAACCATAAAACTAATAAGTGTCTGTTCTTCTGATTTCAGCTTTGGGGATGGGATCTAATGGAGCTAGGCTAATAATATGTGAAATTTGAAAATGTTGAGTTTTCTGGATTTAATTTGCTCAGTGGATTGGTAGATTGTTCTATTCTTTTAAAGGATATATAACCCTGTGTTGCAATTGCCTGACATAGAATCTGTAGTTTGACTTATAAGTTCAGTTGAAAAATCAATATAAAGAATGGAATTTGTTAAATCTTTAGAATTCAAGTTGTTTTCTTGATTTCCTTAACCATCTTTATTTATACAGAGTGGTCTTGTTGAGGCTGGTGAAAACATTGCTCAGATTCCACAGTCATCTGCTTCATCTGAAACTCTTTCATTAGCAGGTCAGCCATCAAGTATATAGCTCACTTTTGTACAAATCCTGAGTGTTGTGGTGTTTACTTAATTACTTGTTTTGACAGAGAGAGAAGCTTCTTTCACATTGAACCTGTTTGCAGATGGTTATTCTATTGGAAAACCTTCAGAGGTTTGTTTAAAACAATTAATATTTTGCTATAGTTTAAGGAATGACAACAATGTGGTATGCATTCTTATGAAGTTAACTACTTTGAGAATTTTCAGAATGAGGCAGCAAATACCACAAAATATCAAGATTTTCCAAAGTTGTTACATCCCTATGATAGGTCATCTGAAAGTCTTTTCTTGGTAATTATCTCGGCACCATGTAATTTCTTATTCTTTCCGTTTTAAGTTTTAAATTCTAAGACTGACAGTCATTGAGTGCAACAATCAACACTTTCAGCATATGTATAGTAAGCATTTCTAATCGTTGAGTGGGGCATTCACCACTCTGTACTTATTTAAAATAGGCATTACTGTATGCTTGTATCAAAATTCTCATGCTAGACTTTAAGATTCTTGGCTTGATTCAATCAATTTTTAATGACATCATAATTGAGTTTCATAATTTGAGTTTAATGGTACTGGATTTGATATTTGTTTGATTGTCTTCACCTTCTTTACTCAGCACCTTAAAATTGAAAACATCATTATCAATCTTGATATTGGCTGACCCCAAAAACACTATAATGCGATAGCACAAAGATGACTTCTATTTCAAATATTTCTTATACATAATCTATACTGTTATCTTTATAGAAATAAAATTAGGAGCTGATCCTATGTAATCAGGGATATCTATATTATATATGTATTATTAGACACATTTGTATTTATTCCTTTATTATACCTTTCTTATTAGATATAAAATCTCTTCTATTTATTGTATTGGTTCATTTTTTTCAATATAAATAAAGCACCCTTGCTGTGTCCGAAACACACTGTTTCAGTTCAATGTTTCTCTCTTCCTTAGATTTTGACATAGACTATATACGTAATTACATATATAAGGCACATAAAGTACTCTGAACTCAGCTCATTCATAATTATTAGTAAAAAATCTCGCATGTATTAAGCAAAACACCCAAGTAAATTGCGAAGAGCAAAAGTGAAGGAGATTTGGTGGTCTCCATCATAGGTGAGCAGATAGAAGGCATGTTTGGTTGAGAAGAGAAAGGGAGAACTGAGGAGTTTTGTTTTTGCTGTGGAAATGAGTGGGGATTACGGTTTTTTCTTTTGGGCCTAACCAAGGCTCGATGTCATTTTTACTCTAAAAAAAGATGCTGCAACAGGGACCAAATTGGGTTTTGTTACCCATAAACCTTACACCTCTATCAGGCATTACAAACCTGCAATTTGGACTTCCATTCAGCTCCAACAGAAAAAACACCAATGAGTCTTTGTTACTTCCTGAGCTGCTCCACACTGCTATGGCATTGTAGAATTGTTATTACGTGCTATTAATAACTCTGAATGGAAATAGAAATAGAGCCAGACATTTGCTGTTGTCTTAGCCTTTCCTTTGTGTAGCATAACATTCTGTGGCTTATCCAGCAGATTATGTCTTTCGTAATTTTGTTATCAATTTCAGTTTGTATGTTTATGTTGAGAATTTCTTGTACATACCTCCCTTTTTTTTTATATATATAATGATGTATTTGCAGGCCATTGAGTCAGGTCACTTGCCTGGGGATATTCTTGATGATATACCTGCCAAATATGTTGATGGAGCACTAATATGTGAGGTAAGCCTTTTTATTTTTTAGATGCTTTGCTTTCAAAGTTAACATTTAGAGTTTAGTTTACTTTCATATACAAATTTATTAACGGGACATGAATTTTCTTCTGTGCTTTAGTTTGGTTAATTGGTTCTGTTGTTCATATGGATATCTTGTCTTATTCTTCTTTTTATTTTGATTGTAGACAATATAAAGAGCTTCTTAAGTGTTCCAATATGCAGTTTTACAATTTTTTCTCACTTCACTACTTGTTTCTTCGCATTTTCCAGTTGCTATTTAGTATCAATTTTTAGATGCTCATTTTTTTATAAGATTGGGCTTTAAATCTATCCTGTCACTCTCCAGGTGCATGATTATCGAAGATGCTCTTTTGACAAAGGGAGTAGTGTGTCTGCAGAAAGTTCTCCTACTGTTAGCAAAGTATGCCTCAAGATGTCCCTAGAAAATATTGTTAAGGACATTCCATCGATTACTGACAAGTCTTGGACATATGGTGATCTGATGGTAAGTATGATCCATCATTCATGAATGACCAATTCCTATCATTTTTTTCATTGATCTCACTTAGATGATCACATTGATAATAGGAAGTTGAATCAAAGATACTGAAATCATTACAACCAAAACTTCATCTAGACCCTACACCAAAGTTAGATCGGCTGTGCGAAAGTCCACTTCCTGCAAAGGTATACTGAAGTTAATTTTTCCCCTTTATGAATGTAGTTCAGTATTATGGGCATCTAAATAGTCTTGAAGTTAATGTTACAGCTGAATTTGCCAAGAAAGCGATTAAGGAATATGCCAGAGTTTGCTGTTACTTCTACCAATAAAATTCATGGGAAGAAAGTATGCATAGATAGAGTTCAAGAAGCTTCAATTGGCAGGTTAGGTGATTCGGGAAACACATCTTCCAATGCTATTGTACAGCAGACCCATGAAAATCAATCCATGCAAAATCTTACTCCTAATGTTGCCATGGCCTTGAGACCTAAGAATTTTATACCTGATTCTTCCATCCCTAACTTTCCAATGATGTCCCATCAACCAAGATATGGAATGGCAGTTGGAACTGCAAGAAGTTTGCAGGAGCAAGGACCAGTTCCTTCTATTAATTCATCCGGGGCATCTCCTTCTGCTCAAGATGTCATGATTTCATATGCTGATCATGCAAACTCAAGTGCTTCTCTTCATGGAAAAAGGGATCAAGACGGACAAGCATCACCTTTATCCAATATTGCAAAAAGAATGAGGCCTACGTCTGCTGTTGTTGAAGCAATGCAGCATCAGCAAATAGGTTCACATGTTGAATCCCTTCAAGGATCAGATATGAATTGGCAGAATACATTGCAACAACAAGCTTTGGCCAGAGGTATTCAGTATGGAAGTGGTGGCATTCAGAAGTTTTCTCAGCAGGTTTTTGAAGGGGGGGTGAACCAAGAGATGGGGGCAGTTTCCTTTACTGCTGGTCAGCAGGGCATGAGATTGGTTGCAAAAGAAGAACAGTTTGAAATTGACAAAGTAGATGGTGCAGAGACAAACCGCAATAGGAGTGAGATGGAAATGGAAACAAACATATTAGATCCACAACAGTTACGGCTTCAGCAACGATTGCCACAGCATGCATATATGAGACCTAATTTCCCTCAGGCAGCCTGGAACCTGGGTCAGCATATAGACAAAGAAACAAAAAAAGACGACCAGCATCAGAAAAGGAAATCAGTTCAGAGTCCTCGGTTATCTACTGGGGCATTACCTCACTCCCCATTATCTTCAAAATCAGGTGAATTTTCTAATGGTGCTGTGGGACCAAGTTTTGGACCATCTTCAATGGCTGCTGTGCCGGGAACAGCACAGAAAGACAAGACTTCAATGGTCTCAGTTCCTGCTACTGTTGGAACACCATCTGGTGATTCTACGCAAAGACAGCAACAGGCACAACTAGCTGCAAAACGGAGATCCAGTTCCCTTCCTAAGACTCCAGCAATGAATGGAGTTGGCTCTCCTGCTAGTGTTGGTACGACCAGTGTCCCACTGAATGCAAATAGCCCCTCAGTTGTGACATCGAGTTTGGTTGATCAAGGCCTTCAAAATATGCTTGAACGATTCTCAAAAATTGAAATGGTCACAATGAGGTATTCTGATTTTAATTTTAAAACTGCATCCCAATGCCTTTCGTAATCCAATATTTCTAATATTCCACAGATTTATTCTTAGAAAAATAATGCAAATATTCTGTGATGGTGTGGCTTAGATCAATATTTAATCTTTTATTTTCTCTAATGATCTGATTTATTATAATGGATTAGCCTTTGGTCTTGTTTTTTAAACAAATGGTGATGCCATTTTTCTTCGTGTTCTTACAATTATGGTACGAACTTCTTTCAGGCATCAACTTAACTTTAAGAAGAACAGGGTCGAGGATTTTCAGATGAAGAAGCAAAATGTATATGTAACATCACCTATAGCACCATATATAGCCAGTTCAACTAGTAGTGAGGGAGTGATAGATGATTCAATTTCTTTGTCAAAGTCGCTTATAGGTGGAAGTATGAATGCGTGTAAAATGAGAATATTAACTTTTTGTGTGCCTGAGCGTGTAGTTCAAGGTTTGTATCAATTTCTCTAGCTTCTTGGAAATATATAATTTTTCTTCCTAATCTGACATTCCGTTTTTATACAGGAAATCATGTTTCTCTAGTTCCAAGATTGCGTACTCGGATGATAATATACGAGAAATCGGATGGTACTGTGGCTCTGTATTACGGGGATGTTGAAGAGGCTGATTACCTAGCTGCAGAGGATTATCTCCTCACATTACCCAATACTGTAAGTTCCACTGTAGACATGGTTAATATATATAAATCCTTTACTTGAAAATAGTTTTATGAGGTTAAGTCCAAATTTACATTCCAAGACTATGTTAAAGCCTATCCTAGATTCATTAAAAGGAGTCACCTTCCATACTTTTATCACATCAAAAAGTCCAACAGTGTTGGGCTTATTGAAAAATAAATGTAAGTGCCACATTGAGTATGATCAATTGTGGATATTGCCATAATTTTTTTGTCATATTACTTCCTTTCACACTTGCACGGTTTATCTTGCTTCCAAATTATATATCAACTCGGATCTTCTCCATTGTCATTTTGGAAAGATAGTTTTTACCGATAATATGTTAAATTCTGAACATTAAGTTAAATGTTCATTGGTCGTTGACATGAACTTGTTAATTTCTTAACGAACTTGTTGAGAGAGAGAGAAACAAGAGAGCATAGGATGAATTTCGTGTATTTAGACCACAATATACAGGTGAAAAATATAATTATAAAATATTTAGTGATCTTATTTTAGGCTAATAATAACATAAATATAGAATCAATCAAATTAATTTAAATATCCACCATTACTATGTTTACAAGATTCTAACAGAACTGTTATAGTAGAGCAAGCATTTAATTTATATAAGGGATTATACGAGTCTATTCATCTGATTTATGTGGGCTTTCTACAAGTTTATTCCTCTGATTTATATAAGGGGTTTCTACTAGTTTATTCCTGATTTATGTAACCTTTTTGTGAATCAGCATTCTGCGGATTTGCTTGCTGAACAGTTCTGTTCACAGGTATGTCACTCCATAAAACATATCAACACCCAATTTCACGATTTCGATTGCAACACACACCTTCGTCAATTTGTTTTCTGAACAGTTTAATCTTCCTATTGTAGATGATACGTGAAGGATATGTGAAGGAAGATGACCGTATCCAACTTAAACCAAACCTTGTGAACCTTCCATCGGGCAATCAATCTACTGCTCCTAATAATGCTGTAGTTGAAATGCAACCATATGGAGAACCCGTTCCTGGCCAGTCTTCTAATGAAATTGCAAAACCAGTTTCTGGAAATAATGCATCCATAAACCTATCCCAGAATCTTGTAACAAACCCAAGAATGTTGCCACCTGGAAACCCCCAAGCCTTACAGATTTCTCAAGGACTTCTCTCAAGTGCTTCAATGTCTTCAAGACCACAGCAACTGGACTCGCAACAAACTGTACAGCAACAGCAGCAGCAGCAGATGCAACAAAATCAACACACACTCATTCAACAGCAGAATTCCCAGTTCCAGAGATCTCCTATGATGCTTGGGACAAATCAGCTTTCACACTTAAATCCAGTCGGACAGAACTCCAACATGCCGTTAGGTAATCACATCCTCAACAAGTCTTCAGCTCTCCAGATGCAGATGTTCCAACAACAGCAGCAGCAGCAGCAGCAGCCACAAATGCAAAGGAAAATGATGGTGGGACTTGGAACCAATGTGGGAATGGGTAACTTGAGAAACAACCTAGTTGGGCTTGCACCCATGGGCAATCCTATGGGGATGGGAAGTGCTAGGGGAGGAATAGGAGGAAGTGGAATCTCAGCTCCAATGACATCTATAGCTGGCATGGGAAATATGGGTCAGAACCCAATGAATCTTAGCCAGACTTCAAATATTACTAATTCCATAAGCCAACAATTCAGATCTGGATCGCTAAATTCCACATCTGCTGAGATTTTATCCAAGCTTAGATTGGTACCGACTCGAAATATGATGGGTTCCCCTCAGTCAAACTTAGCTGGCATCTCTGGTGCCAGACAAATGCACCCTGGCACTGCTGGTCTTTCAATAATGGGTAGGACTAATGCAATGCAGCGGCCAATGGGTCCACCAAAGATGATGGCAGGGATGAATCTTTATATGAATCAGCAGCAGCAGCAGCATCAACAACCCCAACAACAGCAGCAACACCAACAGCAGTTACAACTACAACAACAGTTGCAGCAGCAGCAGCAGCAGCAAGAAACAAGTTCACAATTGCAGGCAGTTGTTTCTCCCCCACAGGTGGGATCTCCATCAATGGGAGTTCCACCACTGAACCAACAAACACAGCAGCAAGCAAGCCCTCAGCAAATGAGTCAACGAACTCCGATGAGTCCCCAAATAAGCTCAGGTGCAATTCATGCCATAAGTGCCGGTAATCCCGAAGCTTGTCCTGCCAGTCCACAGTTGAGCTCTCAGACCCTCGGCTCTGTTAGTAGTATAACAAACTCCCCCATGGATATGCAAGGTGTTAACAAGAGCAACTCTGTCACTAATGCACAATGAAGTTACAAAGCCTATAATGTCCAAATCAGTGCCCCTCCAACCTAGGTTGTTCAAAACTCTGGAACCAAGCAAATCATGTTGAATATTTGTGCATTAAAGTATGCCGGAAATTGATAATTATTTAGTTATTAATAAACATAGAGCATGTTGAATAAATATGCTTATTTTGTAACTATAGGGGGATCACATGTACTGTCTGTTGTAAATAGTTTCTTCTTCTTTTTTGCACCCATTGAACACATCAGTGAAAGTTTTTACAATATTTAGGCCAATATTAGCTTGTATTATATTTTAGCTATTTTATTCTATTTTTATAGTTTTGGTGCGGATTATTCTTTTTATGGGGCGGAGTAACAAGTTATGTTTTAAAGTAAAAAAATCCCAATCTCAGGTATTTGTGTATCTATCGGTGGGTTGTATTTATTGGGTGTTTATTCATGGACAGGTACATCAATAGCAAAAGCTTGTATTCGAATCTAACGTAATCATTGTTAATGAAACAGAATATTTGTACATGAAAGGTGTTTTGGAAACAGCTTTATAAAAATATGTTCTGCATTTTTTGGAACGAGTATTTTTTTTTTTCTCTTGCTCTGTAGCATTCTTTCTCTTTTCTTCTTCTGGAGCAGCAATTTTGCAGCTGTAGGAAGAAATTGTCAAATTTAACTCTTCCTCACACACACACACACACACACACATATATATATATATATATATATATACACATTTATTTATCAATTTGAAGTACCTGTGCTGAATTTTTTTTTTATCAATGTTTTTTAACTATAATAATAATAACTATTTTAATTTTAAAAAATTAAAATTGATATGAATTTTGTTCAAATATAGTAAGATAAGTTTAACATCATTAAATTTAATAAAAAAATTGTGCATAGTAAAAAAATACAAAATTTATGTTAGAAAGACTCGTTAGTAAGTACGAGTACACCTAATATTTATTTTGTAGAATGTAACTAGAGTAATAAACAGAATAAAGTATAAAGTCGCGAAGAAAAGGTAGAGCATTTAAGCCTTATAAAAATATTTAACAAGACTGAAGTGAAAAGAAACGAGGGAAACAACACAAAATCTTGTATCGAGAGACACAATTTGTTCTTTTTTCCAGTTAAAAAAACCAGAAACATTTGAATGGCACAACATATGAAATCGTACCCCCATAATTTTTCTTTAACTCATGCATTCCCTCTGTCTCTAAGATCATGTAAGAATTTGCAGTTATCCCCAAAATAGCACCTTCCACGGGAATAATGTCTGCACACCTGATTTACCTTAAAGCTTTCTCTGTTGGGTGCCATAAATGGGTGAGAGTGGTTTGCATTTGCCAAAGGTATTCTATGATGAGTGCCCATTGGAAATCCAGTTGTCTTCTGAGCCATGTTAGGGTGGCAGTTCACAAAACTATGTAGGTTTTCTCTGAAATGGGGGTCTGCATAATTATAGTTTGCACCAATATCTGCTCCTCTAACACGACCAATATCAAAAGTATTCCTAAAGTCACTTGTGTAATTCCAAGCTTGTTGATTATGCATACTGTGAACAGCAAATGATGTTCCACCAAAAATTGCTGCTGGATTGTTTAAAATAGAGGATCTTTCTTCCATTATATTGAAAGGTAAAACTGAATTTCGAGATGGAAATTCAGGGTTTTCTGTATTAATGACTACATTTGTTCCTTGAGGTTGATATTGTGGCCTTGTAATGTGTGAATTTGATTGACGTTGGTTCCTTGCTTCATTTTTGGAGACCCTGAACATATAACGCAGAAAGCACATGAAATTATTTTGTAATCATAAGTAGTTAGTATAATCTACAGTGGCAATGTACAAGACAAGATACTTTAAATCTGAAATCAAGTACCTATTTTCCTTAGTACTCTTTCTCTTCTCCTTTTCTTGAACCCTTGCTTCTCTATCTGCCCTAGCAAGAGATCCCCTAGAGTGTTTTTCCATCAATATTCTCTGCCTTTTTGCTTCATCTTCCCATTTCTAATATTAGGGACACATAACATATTAATCATTTAAGGAACCTTTCTCAAAGGGGAATAGCTCTCACTGAAATAAGAAGAAATTGTAGCAAATGAGGAACCTGTCTCAAAGTCTTCAGCCTGTAAAGGTTTCGACCCTTAATCAGTAGGGGGTAAAGGGGAGGGAGAGGCTTTTCTCCTTTACTCCAGAGCACTTCAATCTGTTTATGAACAGGATAAGTACACAAAGCATATTGTTACTAGAAAATCAAAATAATAGCAGCTTAAACTATACTGCTATCCAAGGAGAGATAATATGCATCTTGATTGGTATATAAAAATATACTCCAAGAAAAGGAAACCATAGCTCTAAAGATTTTCTGTAGTCTGATTGATAAATCAGTTACCAGTACCCTTGTGTAAGAGAAACATACTTTGCCATAATTTCAGTATCCATCAAAGAAAACTATCTAAATTTATTCTCACCGTAAATGTATGCTGTTGTTTAGCAGCACCATAGCTTTCTTTCACTATGCGGCCTGCAACAATCCTTTTGCCACAAGATGGACCAGTAGCACTCCGGGATGCGATGCTAAACCTGAGAAAACCAAATCTGATAAGGAAACTGGAAGATGGCTGTAATTTAGAATCGCACTTCACCAATATCATTAATCTCTCCCTTGGAAGTCAGTTAGAAAATATATCCAATGACATGTATATTAGTAAGCAGTAAGCATAACAATGCTGTGCTTGTCAATTTCTATGTATACATGTACTCCCTCAAAAAAAGTTTCAGTGTAAAATATAGAATGTGAGGTTTTTTTCATTTATCATGCATTGAGATAGAAACATGTATGAAAAAAACAACTTACATTTCATAGACATTTTGCTCAAACAAAACAACATCACCAGTGCATGCATCACCTGCACAAGCCAAACTATTTTCAGGTTCTGAAGCATATGGATGATAAAATAAAATTAGGCGAACAGAGTTTGAGCCAACATAAACTAAAAGATGATGATCGCACATCTAGAGGATGTAGCTAACTGCAGAAACTGTTAAACAGATATAGAAATCAGGAAAGTAAATAATACATACAAGAAATATATTTAAATATATTATTAAGAATGGGGATATTTCAAAAACAGAGTACTTAATTAAAATTTTGACTTGGAAACGAAATGTTTTGAAAAAACAACTGAGCTCCAAATATTCTTGTGGTTCGAATTATAAAAATATTTCTTTCAAACTTATGAGGAACACGTTGAATCAGTTTACATATTATGTTAATCCGAACAAATAATCTCACAACTCTGAAAATGCTGCATTAAAACAGCATATTTAAAAAAAACACAAGAACCCACCTTTACAATTTAACACAAAGCTAGAAGGCGGATACTTCTTCTCCCCTCCATTTAAAATCCTGAAGATCACAAAGAATTAGAGAAACCACACAACTTCTTCTTTTTTTCTTTCTTTTTCTTTTTTCTTTTGAAAAACTGCTGGATGAAGTGTTTCACAGAAAACGTTAATTACTTCAAATGCTCCCTTATGCGTTCTATAAGTGTGTCCTTGTTTCCAGTTAGCCTTAGACCATTCTTCCTCAAATACAACTTGCATTCATCCACTTTCAATTTCTCCAACAATCCCTCTGCCAACCAAAACAAACGACAGATGAAAATGTTCAATAGAAAACCTTAAACACGGAAACAAACACGCATCATGTTCAGTTCTATTTCCACTTCTACATAAGAACACGAAGGGTTTAAAAGAAAGATTATAAAAGAGTAGCTAACGATTATTAACATCTTCTGGTAAAACCCAAAATGAACAAAAAAAAAAAAAAAGAAAAGAAAAAAAGAGGATTAACCTTCGATTAACTTTTGAACTTTCCCAAAATTCTCTCCATCATTTACAGATGCAGTGGTCGCCAACACTTCCTCACCTCGACCCTTCTCCTCGATAGAGCTGTATACACCAAGCTACGACCAAATAAGGCTTGAGAATTCAATTCAATTTTAAACAATGGGTTGGAATTGGTTCACGATTTTACCGCGCTTTTTCCTTTTGCTTAAGTGAGAGGTTTGAGAATTTGCTATGAGTTACTTCGAGCGCGTCGTAATCGGAGTCTTCTCCCGAGTCCTCCCAGTCGGAATCCGAGTCGGATCCTTCGGATTCCGTAGAGATTTCGATCAGTTCCATAGGAGAATCTTCGATCGCCATTGGTGAACGAGAGTGTTGAGAGTTTCAGCAATACAAAGAGGGAGTTAAAGAAGCTGAAGCTTTTTTTTACCGTTGCAGGAGCAGGGTTTTTGGTGAGTGAGATTCAAAAACAAATAAATAAATAGTAATCATTATAATAATTAATAGCAACATAAAGAATAATTAAAAGAAAATAATATAATATTATAATATATAATTAAAAGAAATATAATACCTCTTTCATTTTCTTAGAAAAGTATCAATTGAAGTTTATATAGTTTATTTCTTTTGTCTTCAGTAGTATTCACTTGGTTCTCTTCAGGTCCCCATGTTGTACATAAAACAAATAAGCACCATAATTTACGTTTTTGACTTAAATTAATTTTTTAATTATAAGAAAAAAAATCTTATGTTTAAACAAGGAAAGAAAGAATTGGGTTTATATATATATATATATATATATATATATATATATATATATATATATACTAATTAAGTTAGAATAAAAATGGAGAAAAAAAAAAGAAAAAAAAACTATTTAAAAAGATAAATAAATTATTATTCTTGAACGTATGTACACTGTTTCAATTTTTTTCATCTATCATACTATTTATTACATTTATTAGATTGATCATTTCTGTAAAGTAAGGAATGATTCTATCTTCTCATGTAACACAGGAACCAAAAGAAATATTGAACAGTAAACAGCTTAGTGTCATATATTAAATAATAAAAGTATATAAATTAAATTTTTGAATCATTAACTTTTTGATTAATTGTTGTCATGTATACCTTACAAATTTTCCATTTTTTCTAATATTTAAATTTAATTTTAGTGGCCATTTTATTTTTAATAAATTTTATATTACATTATATTTTAATTTTAAACATAAACTGAAATAAACTAAAATTGGTATCACTGATACCAATTTTCAGTTCTTTATTCTTCTTCTCCTTACAATCCTCATTCATTTTTTTCTCTTAAATTCCTTTTTCATTTCATTCCTCTTTGTCATTTGTTTTCACTGTAAACGAAGTTTCTCAATATTACTGTAAAATAATGAATTTTACAAGCAGATATCATTTAATTTTTCCCCAATATAAAGATTCAATAAGAATTGAGTTCTTATCTAAGAACTTTGGCAAGAACTAGAACTGAAGATGTCCTAATTTCATTCTGTAAGTTCCACAGTTGTTTTTCAACTCTAGGGAATTTCATATTTGATGTGTTGTGAACTTGTGAAATACTATAAAAGAAATAAAACTAAATATAACTAAAATACGTGCTACAATGTGATAAGAAAAGAAAGAAAATTAAAATTACTTAGATGTACATGTATATCACTCTTTCCATCTTTATACTAAAATATGTTTTTATTCATAATTTTTCATAAAAAAAAATGAAGCCAGTTCTAGAACCAAACCGTTTCAAAACAGTTCACTTTAGTGTTTTTAAACAAACGAATTCTGAACACGCCTCTAAAGAATGTAGAATAGTGTGGGATACATGCTTGTCTGTTTCCTTCCCTTCCCACTTTCAAAATCTTTAATGATAATTATTTGTTGTTTCAAACAAAAATCTTACAATAATTCATTGAAACAACAGTGCTGTAACAGTTAAAAAAACATACTGGTAACATACCAATTATCATTATACTAGGTGTATGTAAAACGCAAATCTAATTCGGCGGCTCAGATGGAAACAATACATCGAAGAGGTAATATATGTAATTCATTAACACAATAATCCTGAAAATAATTGATAAGTATAAAGAAGAAATGCCTATATGGATCCCCAATGGGATATAGTTTTCTCATATCCTGGCTCCCTTACTATAAAAGTTAATGGTTCCTGTTTCAGAAAGACTCATCCAGCCATGTTTAGATGTCACAGAGGATAGTCTTTTTTTTTTTTTTTTTTTAAACCAAAGTTTTCCAGAAAAACTAGACATCATCTCATGCATCTAGGTTTCCCACCAATCTGTTCAAAATCTGGATAATCATGGGAGAAGCCACAGTAAGGCAATCCAGGACTTAAATGTCAGACACTGAGATCGATCACCATATTTTATTTTTGATCCAGAAAAGTACGAAGACAACTCCAAAAACAATAGCAACAGGGGCCCACTTCCGAATCAGAGCCTACACCAAATATTTTATTTTAAATTATTTATCTACGATACAGAATATAACTAGAACCCAAACATAAATAAGAAGCTTCAAGCTAATCATTACTTCATAAAGCTGGGCCAACATTTTGCATTAAAGAACGCATGCAAATATTGCAAAACATCATTGGGATTTCAGAGTAATGGTAAAAATGCTCCAAGGTGTCCATCTACAAAACATCATATTGGAATATCTCTAACTTGCATTTTAAAACCCCAAGAAACTCGTTATATTAACCTATACAGCTGTTAATGAAGTTAAAAAAATAAAACCATTACGTGATCCAATATAATTCTATTTGACAACCAAATGCTACAAAATAACCACAGATTGCACAAATTAAAACTACCTCTTAAAAAACTTAGATTTCAAAGTTAATACAAAGTGTGGAAACATTTTTAAAAAACATAAAGACAGGCATACAGCCCCACCACATAGAACGACGTTACTTTGTTTTCCAGTTAATGAAAATATTTATTACAAAAATGTAAATGAAGTATGTATCACGTTTCCAATCTGCGCCATTATATTATAGTAAAAGCCAATAGAAAATGTATAAATTCTAATATTGCAAGCTTCTTCTATCTAAATTATAGAAGCAGTTCAAAGAACAAAACAATTTACTATTTACAGGTCAACCAAATTCACATGGTAAAAAATAATCATGAAGAAAAACTGAAAATGACTAACCTGTCTATTTAAATCTCTGGCCTTATCAGCATATATGCGAGATTCTGATGATAAGCGACTGGACATTTGGCTGACCTCTGCAAATTAGAATTTAAAATCAAATGTAGAACATAAATTCCATACTTCACAAGTAAAACCATAAAATAAACCAAAACATAAATACAAAAAAAGTGGAAATAAAGATCATCTTTATCACTTTTCAAGCACCAAGTTATCAATCTCAGATAGTTTTTACTTAGCCTGCCAATTCTGAAAACCCTAAAGTAGAATAGCAGCAAGCGAATAGCTGTTATTTTAAATATTATAACGCAAAGTAAATAATTTAAACTTCACATATTAAACAACAAAAGCAAAAAATAAAGAAATTCATGATAAATAATGTCACGTTTACGCACACAATCATCATTAATCTTTGAACAATAAGAACCTAGTGATGCTGTTGAAATTAATAGAAAAGGAACTTAAATTAAATACAAATTAGCAAAATGTAAAGTAGGAAATTTAAGGAAAACACAAGAAAAAAAGGTCTTGTAAAGGGTAAAAGAATAGAGAATAGAGGCAAAAAAAAAAAAAAGCAGCAGACATAACTTCTGACAAATGGTCAAGGTAAAAAGTTGTGAAGATCTTCCACACAAGGGCTACAAGCAAACTACGCTAAATATAAAACTTTAAAGTACACGTTTGAGGGTCTTTACTCAACCTGTTGATTTATCCATGCAAAGAAAATAATTTATACTTCATATATTAAACAACAAAAACAAAAAAAAATAAAGAAATTAATCAAAAATAATAAGTCACACTTCCGCACACAATCATCATTAATCTAGGGACAAAGAAGATAGTGATGCTGTTGAAATTAATAGAAAAGGAACATAAATTAGATTCAAACTAGCAAAATGTAAAGTAGGTAGTCTAAGGAAAAAAGGAAAGGAAAACACAAGGAAAAAAAAAAAGGTCTTGTAAACGGTGAAAGAATAGAGGTAAAAAAAAAACAGACATAACTTCTGTCGAATGGTCAAGAGGGTAAAAAATTGGCAAGATCTTCCACACAAGGGCTAGGAGCAAACTACGCTCAATATAAAACTTTAAAGTAAAGTTTGTGGGTCTTTACTCAACCTGGTCCTTTTTACCGTAATTCAAGACTACACATTCACACTTGCACTTTAGCAAAGTTTCAGACACAATTATGTTTCTGAAGCACCACTATAACTCAGTACCACACAAGATGGCACTACAGAAAGCTGTTTTTCTATTTGAATCCGACAACAATCAAGCACCATTCCACTCTGTTACTATGCCAAAGCACACTAAGGACTATTGTTTCTAAGATGAAGTTTATGAATGCATGTCTCTTAGAATAAGTGCTAATTCCACCATCTTAAAATTTGGGTTTGTATTGAACCCAATCTCACAAAACCAACTTATAAAGTGAGAATTGACCCCATTAATAGATTGCATTTTATTCATATCTCTAATTGATGCAAGACCTTTAACAATGTCGATCACTCTAATATCAAGGGGAAAAAATTCCATTTTAGAGCTCCAAAGCATGTTTTATCTCTTTTAATATAAATTAATTTATTAAGAAAATCAGGAAAAGCCAACTACAATGGATGCATGCGTAATAGACACCTCAATTTCTATATTATACTCAAATCAATGAAGCTCATTACTGCAAATTTAGTGTTTGCATTCCAAGCAATCAGCAGACAAAATTGTTAAAACTAAAATTATTCAAATATTTCAAAAATATCTTACGGTCCAACTGTTCACCAACACCAAGAACTTCCTGCACATTACGAGTCATTATCTGGTGGACTTCATAAAGTTCATCATTCAATTTAGCAATATTGCGCTGAGTATGGGTATCCTGGTAAAGTTTCTTTGTCTTCTGCATAAATGTATCTTTTAAACAATTAAAGAGAAAAGAAAAAAAGGTAGATTAAGAGCCAGTAGAAAAGGACAAAAATGCTAAAAAAGATAATGAAGGATAGAAAGTGATATCTACCAAATTTAATGAAGGCATAAGGTCTGGCAGCAGTTTCAATTTGTGACCCATTAACGCGCTCAAACTCGTTCCTGAGCTCTTCAAGATACTGAAAGGCTAGTTTCTTAGGGTATGCACGGTCACACATTGTCAAGTAACAGACCCGTCCTTCTATGATATAACTAATGCTCTGTTAAGGTCATTTTAGGTTGTGAAACTCTTTCAAATAAAGTTAAAGCACGTTATTTAAAAGTGCCACTAACATAAAATATGATAGATCTCAAGAACAGTTTAAGACAAGGAAATAACTGATGATCTAGATAAGGAAGCATGATTGTGGATTGACAAGATAGTATCCCAAGTTTCACATGCATATAATATATACAATAACCATCTGAATCATAATTCAAGAGAAGGGAAATATGTGCCAAAACACAAAAAAACACAGACCTTTGCTTTTCTACTAATGTCCAAAACCCATAGATTTACTGATACAACAATAAAAATTAGCACATGAACAACTAAAGCAATATGCAAATAAGCATCTTGTATCTAGCAATGAGATACCTGCCGTTAACTGGAAGAAAACATCACACAAATAACATCAAATTATAGACATCTCAACAATTTTAATAATTAAACATCACTCATTAACTGAAAATAATCTCTAAATCGTGACATTAAACAAACTTAAATTAAAAAATCATAAATAATACACCATAAGATCCAAATATAATAAATTAGTCTAAAAAGACAATGAGGAAGAGATCATAGAATTAGTGAGAGAAGGCAAAGAAGAGACTGAGTTTGAACCAGCAGGATGTTCACAAGCTTGCACTATGTACAACCAAGGGGGATGGCAGTAGCATGAAGGTGAGAGAGTTGCAGTTGAAAGTGGCAGGAGAAGTTTACAGATGAAGTGAGAATGGCAGAGTCGATGGTAGATGACAAATGAAGATAAAAGGGTAGTTTCGGATTTTAAAAACTGGGTCAAAGGGATTTAACTCGGAAATCTGGGTCCACTCTGCCTCTGTAGGGATTGATAATCCCACACGTTCATGATGAAGATCACAATCCCATCCCAACCAGCTTGCTGATGATCCCATGAACGATTCCACATGCCAAGGACCTCCTAAACTGAGGATTTTAACAATCCTATGATTTAACTAAAAATTCTAATAACAGATTATTATACACGCAGTTGTAATTCCTGAATAGTGGCCTGAAGAGGCCGACCCACAAAATACTTTAGTGGATAGCAAGATGGCTGGAAACTCCACTATAGCACCATGGGTGGGCTAGAAACACGACTGGGAGCTCTGGGTCAGATAGTTTGCTTCAAAGAGATAAGGGAGCAAGATCAATTGCATTTGAAAGGAGTGAAAATGGGAAATTGTGTGACATAACAGAGGGTTCATCAAGGCAACCTACAACCACGTGCTCTGTAGCACAAGATTGACCACTTAGATAATGCATTGTACAATACAATAAGTAGGATAATCAAGCAATTCTTATTTGACTACCACATATATTACGCAATAACTATAATTCCATAAGGATACTGAAAAACGTAAGGTCCAGTTTCAACTGACATCCTTGATGCTTCATAATGTCCTCTTGAGAGATTCTTAAACAAAGCCTTGACTTGCTGTTTGTAAAATTCCGCATCTTTAAGATCACGACCATCATCCAGTCCCTCAGCTAGCGGAAGACCATCAGTAACACGGGCAATCATAGTCAACTTCACCATGTTTCTTAGCTTCACAATCCTCCACTCACACTCTAAAACTTTGCAACTAAACCAAAATACACTGCAATAACAAACCAAGAGACAAGCAAATTGAAGTTAAATAGATTCAAGCAGATAAAAAATAAAATCACAAAAGAAAATTGCAAAAAAAGTATTTACATTCCCATGATTAAATATTTGCATACTATATAAGACACTGAAAATTTATTAAACAATTAAAGAATAAAACCCTCATTCGTACACTGCCACCAAGCATCCACAAAGGCCTGACACTACAGCTTTAAACAAAGTTTGATCCATCAACACAAGTAACAAAATCAACCCAAGTTTACAATCCAACAATCTACTTTTTCCTCTCTCTCGAGAAACTCGCAGTTCCAAACATATTCTTCAAATTGCAAAACATTAAACAAAAAATGGCATAACTAACACGTCTTTAAAAAAAATGGAGAAACGAGTATAGTTCAACAATGAGGTGATTGCGGTCTAAACTAAACGTAATTCACAGGAAAGCCTATGCATGACACACGATGTAGCAGCTCATATCGCCAATTCAGCTAATACCTCGTTATTGCAATTAGGATTTGCGAACTAGATCTGACAAATCGCAATAGAAAAACAAAAAAACAAACGGCAAGTGAACCTCATATACGTCGACCAGATCTTGCACTCTTAGATCATCTAATTTGTTCTTAGGCAGAAAACAACGACATTAGGTTTTCTTTTTCTTATTTCAATTTCCGAAAGGAGAAGAAAAGTAACGAATAATCATTGATTGAAGTAAAAGGAATGGACAATGGGAGAGAAACCTGAATGTCGATGAGAGGGTGGCCGGAGCTGCCGCGGAAAACGGCGGCGTGGATAGTCCAGCCGAGTCGATCGATGCACAGAGAGGATTGAAATTGGAATGAAATGAAAATGGTGTTAGAAAAATGCCACGTCGTTTTAAATCAAAAGGAAAAGACAACAATATAGTTGGATGTAATGGGCAGTTTAAATTCAATTTTAACTTTGAGTAAAATAAATAATTGAAGCTGTTGGGAATTTTTTAATAGTGATTTTTGAATTTTCCTTAAACATTTTAAAATTAAAAAGATATACTCTTATTTCCGAAAAAATTAAGCTGAATTTTACATTATTTTTTTTGGTTTGGATGGAATACCTTTTTGTTTTTTTAATTGTAAAACCTTAATTTAATTTTATAATAATTAATATCCTTTCTATTATTATTTTAATAGGCATGAAATTTCTAAAGTGAATATTAAAACTTTTATCATAATAATATGATCTAAATTTTGATATCTAATGGTTATAAAGATTTTATAATTTTAGGACTGTAACTGAAACAGTTATGAAAGTTACATATATAAACTAATGTAATATATTTCAATTTTAGACGCATATTACAAATATATTTTTTATTTTAGAAATACTTTAGAATATATATTTATTAAGTGTAAAATGTACGAGAGCACAACCGTGAGGACAAGGGATTGGAGAAAACACAAGGACCATAGAAGAAAACAATTACGTAGAAGATATTTATCCAAATTAAATAAATAAAAAATAGTTAGTTTATAAATTTGAAGTTTTTATTAGTAAATTAGCATAGCATATATTAATAACGTATTTAATGTAGAAAATTTGATAATAATCTTGTTTTTTTTTTTTCTTAATCTTGTTCTTTCGAATAAAATTTGATCATTTACATTTATAGAAGCACTCTTATTTCATACATTTCCTTACCTAAATATTTTCTTGGAATAATTTAGCAAGTTATAGTTTTAATTTTCATAATAAAGGTCTTCAGTTAAGGAATTTAAGATTTTTTTTTTCATAGCAGGTGATTTGTTTTTTCATTCTTAATCGATTAAAAGTGCTTTTTATTGTAAAATAAATTTATGGAAAAAATATAAAAAATTGATAAGTATAAAAATGAAGCTATTTAGAATGAATAAAGTATAAAACTTTCCTGTATTTGTTACTCTTTATTTTTCTTTTCTACTCTCTCACTTTTCATCCGACCTTCCAACAAGATTTAGAGAAAAAATTACACAAGCTAATACAAATAATTTACATACTATTAATAATTTTCTTTGTTCTTTCAGTTTTATTTCATAACAAAATCTAGTTAAAAAACTTTCACTTTTAGTTATTGTAATTTCGATTCTTAAACAAATTTAATAACATATTTAGTCTCCAATTTCTTTAAATAAACCATTTCAATCTAACATTAGCATATCATCTAACAAAGAAATATAATATTATTCTGTTTTGAATGATAACATACTTTAAAGGTTATTGCTAAACACTTCTGCTATTAATCAACAATTGCTATTGATGAACACATCTAACATTTTTTTTACTATTCAAAACACATTAACAAAGAAAAGTTGATGGGTTTAAAATGGTAACAGACGTTTTAACGATAGACCAAATTGTTTAGCATTGGAAAATTAAAGGATCAAATATATAACTAAACTTCATAGGATTATTATGAGAAAGAAAATTACATACAAGTCATGTTTTTATTTTCAACTTTTATGTATCTTTCCCAATTGAAGGTTTTCATTTCTTAACTTTCATGCATATCCTTCAGCCATAAACTAATATGCGTAATTAAGAATTCATGTGTAGCAAGGTGTTAGTGGGTGGGTGTGGCATTTGGTAACATCTCACTTTATCTTTCAACTAAGCACTCACAAAACTCTTATTTGGTTGCCAAACTTCAACAGTACATGAACAAAACTATGATGATTAGCTTGATGAGATAATATAAACTTCTTTTTTTTTAGTATAAGAAAACACAAGTTGAACAACCCTGGTCGTCACCAACAAAATGGTTAACAACCAATGCATATGAGTCATGTCAAACTTAACTCCATAAAGTTATGTCAGTTTCTGCTTATAAAATCCAACCTAAGCATGTGTATCACATTACTAAGCAAATTGCTATTCCTAAAGAACTAAGTAATATGCTTCCAAATTCTCAATTCAACTCCCTGAGCCAATATGCATGACATGAAAGAACGACAGAGACTGAACCACGCTGGAGAAGCAGGACACATGCTTGATTTGTTTACGTGTTGAGCTTGTGTCCTACTTCTCCAGCATGAATTCTTTCTCTCAGTAATGTTGTTATATAAATCAATTGTCAGCCACTAGGTAAGCTTTTCCAACTGCTATGTCTACATGTATTAAGATTCCAAAAAGAAATCAATCTATCCAGAAATCATGTTACACCTAAACTTTACTTGAACGAGTCCAGATTTTCTACTGGATTTTTTTGGTGTTATTATCTGCTTAGCATTAAAAATACATTGATATTCGTATTTTAAAAAATTTTCTAATATATTTTAAAACATCAAAATTAGTATCTAATAGTGTATTTTGAAGATGCAGCACACAGAAAAATCCAAATTTCATTTGAATGCCCTTCAAAAGGATGGTCTTTATTGTCATTATATCACATTACATTTTGAAAAACAGTTGGCCAAGCTTCCATTAACCATGTCTGTCTCAACCACACAAGATAATTTAACTTATAAATAACTTTAAATAGAATATAAGCTTTGAAACGTATCATTATCCAATAATCAAGCTCGGTTTTCCAAAGCAAATGCAGCAGAATCAACATGTAGGAGCAAACAAGAATAAACTTTTTGCTTCAATCTGTCAACAGTTTCCAACAGCGCTTCATTTTCCATGTTTGAAGTGTTTCTCAGTTTCTCCAACCATTCATTTGCTTGCTTAAGTAGTGACAATGTGAGAGCTATATGATTGGCATGATTCATTTTCTTCCCTGCAGTGTCCTTACCCGTCTTTCCCCTCTTCTCTTGGGAGCTTATGGAAAACCAGACATCCAATGTTTTTTCCAGGTATTTCAAAAACCATGATTTTGTTTCAATCACAAGGACTTCTCTCAGTTCATTAATCTCTTTTAGACCATTTACTGTGGCCCATTCTTGTTTCTCAGTGTCTGATAAATCTGGTGAGTATTTTGGAGACTTTGATGAAATTTTCCCAGGTACTAAAACTGATTTCTTGTCATTTTTTTCTGTTTCTGTAAGAGAAGAAACTTTATATAGATTAAGTAATTTATCTGTGTGTGGAACTGTACTTGTACCATTTGACTGGTTGATGAGTTCTTGGAAGGAAAAAAACTTGTTCAGTGTGACATGAGGGTTCTCTGAGGCAGCTGAGGTGCAGATGTTGGCAAACATACTGAAAGGAAAGAGAAGCAAATAACTGAAGAATCTAAATGGAAAAAATGTTATCCTTGTAATTGACACCATTTTTAAAATTTCCCAAGTAGCTAAACTTTGACAATATAATACAAGATGAATAATGTACCTTAACAACTTGGCAAGGACTGCAGAAGCAGTAACTTCTTTTTGAGCTTCTACAGCAACCATGGAGGCTAGATGTTTCCTTCTAAGCAATTCCTAGTAAAATGTGGAAATTTGTATGATTGTCAACAAAAATTCATGTAACTGCTGAGATAACTTTGCTTTACTAAAAAAAGACACAAGAGAGATGAAATTTGATCTAATCTGTTTAACACAATAATAATAATAATAATATGCAGTATTATAAATAGGTACTGTTCTCTAATTAGTGTTGGAGTTTCACTTCAATAATACACAATGATATTTGATTGAATCCTTTATTATATACATTACTGAGATGAAACTCCAACTTTGATTAGAAAACAAGATCAACAGACTGCACCTATTGTTTTGAATTTGGATTCACTGTGTTGACTATTTTGGTGTTGTTCCTAATTACATTGGCACTAATTTTTTATGTTTTAAAATATATTAAAAAGAATTTTAAAGTACCATATGCATTTTGAAGACATAGCAGAGGATAATACCAAAAAATCCAGTAAAAAATATGAATTCATTTTTTTATGGTAATATCTGTCCTTTGAAGGACAGATAAAACTTCAATGTACCTTTCCAGGACTCAGAAGTTTGTCAGGCAGAGAGGACCATGGAATTGCCTCTGTGCTCCAGCTTTTATCTTCACTGCTTGGCAAAATATTCAAGTTTGTAGTTTCCACTTTAGTAGAATTATGTTTGGTAGATATGCGCTTAGAAGGTGACATGGCAATCTCCTGAATGCTAGATTGAGCAATCCTCTGCCTTGGTGAAGATGTTTCAAGTAGTAGAGTCCGAGTTGTATTCACTGAGAGTGCCTGTGATGCTAAAACTAATCAATTCTCAATCTATCAATTTTCATTATTACCTATTTAGCATTTAGCACAGCATACAATTCAACACTAAATTTGTGACTAGGTAACAATGGTTATGTATATTTTGGTTCTTAAACTTCAAAAAATGAATGGATATAATCTTTTTAATCCAACAACATTAATTTTTTCAGTTGTTAAATAGTATGTCAGGCTGACATCTAAGATGGAACGTGTCAACTGGTATAAACAGCTAAAAACATCAACTTGAAATGTTATTTGGCACTTCAAAACAATCTAACGCAGTTGGATTAATAAGATTACATCTATGCATTGTATGGGGTAGTTATAGTTGTTCCCATAGTTGTTCCCATGTTGCTTTCAAATCCAGGGCATACTAACTCTATATAAAGGCCAAATTCTAAAACCATATATTCTTGAGCCATAAAAAGTGCATATCAAAGATAAGAATCATACCTGACCTGTAATTTTTGCAGTTTTAGTTTTGCAGATCCCACTTTCTTACTACTGTCTACATCATTCTGAAAATCATTTCCTTTTCTTTCTTCACTAGCATCATGCACATTAATATTTGAGGTTGAACTTCTAACACCCCGCATGTACCTGGATGCAACAGCAGATTTTTCCTCTTTAATAACAATTTTCTGCCATGGACTTCTGCTTTCTTTGGCTGTTGTTGAGTTCATGGATTTTGAACGATTAATTCTAGGATGATTATCAGATTGCACTGGACCCTCTGATGGCTCTAACATTTGCATTAAATCCTTAGGATTTCCAATAAAAGGGTGCCTGCCAGGAACCGGTGTAACATCAACAAGAATAGGGAGTGGTGTTCCAGCTTCTATCCTATCCACATAAAAAAATTGTCCAAGCTGCAACTTGTTGCTCAAGATAAGCTCACTATCTTCCTTTGAGAGTGAAACATAAGTTGAATGAGAAGAGTCAGAGACTTTCAGGAAGAAACCTTGGTTAGGCCATAATTCAGACCCAGTTATTGCAGGCACAATGCTGATCACTTGCAGAAGGACTGATCTATATTCTCCATTAACTTTCACATTAGAATCCATGCTTTGGAGAAGCTTCAGTAGAACCCCAGGAATGAGGGATGCCATGCCTCTTCACTTTCTTCTGTTTTATGTATTATATTATTCAGGGGGTCAAAAAATTTGCATGTCTGGTACATTGAACACCGAGTAAAATTAATACATTTTGGTAGATACTTCTGTGATTCTGTTCAAATGGACTTACTTTTTATATTGGTCCTAAAACTCCTAAGCCTATTTAAGGTGTTAAATGCAAGCAATTTTTGAGTTTTTTAATCCCCTCACATGCCAAAATATTGTTGCAATGATGTAGCAAACTGGAATAGTTAATCGTTTAATGTGATATCCAAAACAAGAAAGTTAAGCAGCAAGATTTAAACTCTCTTGATGGGTAAAAAAATAAGCCAAGAAACATTGGAAAAAGATTTTAACATACAGATAACATGCATGAGTGTGTTTGCATATGTATATATATATCATGTTACCTAATTCAGATTTGAAGCATGAAGTGACACAAGAAGTGTGCAAGAGAAGAAGCAAAGAGGGTTGTAAGAAATTCTGCAGACCAGAAAGGACAAACTGCAACAGTAGGCTTCCAAAATGGAATGCTTCTGTTTGCTTTTTCAGAGGATTAACCAAGATTATATAAATATCTTTTATTGAAGGCACGTTAACATCATATTCTCTTGGCTTGAAAACTATGGAACAACAACACCCTTGAGCGTGGAAAATATGAAGCACTTTTTGTGGGCACATGAAATGATAAATCAGTTCCTTTACCAAAGAATTATACCTGCTAACTGGTTAGCAATTTAATGGATATTATAGAATACATGATGTTGGTGGGGCTGAATCTGGTCATATGTCGTTTTTAGTTAGAGCCAATGTAACCACTGAGAGATTTAAGGATACCCTCGTGCCCATTTATTGTGGCTGGCCTTAGTTGAATCATTATTAGCCTCCTTCATATAGCGCATGCATTTGCATTTGCATATGCATAATCATTCTTTTGCCATAATCAAGAAAAAGTGCTATAGAAGTAAGTAAACAAAAATGTTTAAGTATTTCCTTATGAAATTTACATAACCAAGTGGCACATAATATATAAATTTTGTTTATTTGAAAAAGAAGAAATCTGACCTAAAAGATAGAATCAAATGACTTTTGTTGTGTGATCCACACTTCAAAACAGCCCAAACCAGTTATAGTGGTTCTTTCTTTTCTAGTTTTAACCAAATGATTTAGGAATTCTTTTGTTTCACAATTGCTATATGTTGATACTAATGTTACAGGCTCATGAATATGATCAAGAAAAGGCATTGGCTTCAGTCTCAGCTCGAACTAGGGTAGCATACAAGCCATTTTTAGTTGAAGCCATGAGAGTGTCATGGCTACCATACTCCACCACTTCCCCATCTCTCATAACTGCGATCTTATCAGCTTCTCTGATTGTTGAAAGACGGTGAGCAACTATTATGGTTGTTGCATCTTTGGCAACATTTTTAAGGGCTTCTTGGATGTGCTTCTCTGATTCCAAGTCCAAGGCACTGCTTGCCTCATCAAGCAAAAGTACCCTCGATCTCTTCAATATGGCCCTTGCTATTGCAATTCTTTGTTTCTGGCCACCTGATAACTGGACCCCACTTTCACCAACCTAATTCAGAGAAAATGAAAAAAAAAATCAATCATATGCTTAGCTTATACAAAAGGGTGCTGGGAAAATCATGTAAAAAAGTGATGCAGCATAAATTAGTATGAACTTGTGATTTAGAGTGAAGCTACAGATACAATTCAATAAGTGTATAATGAACAAAAACTAGAGTAAAAAGTGATTTAGCATAACAAGATATAACCTAGCAGTACATTTTCTTAGTATTGCTATACAGTTATTACCTGTGTCTCATAACCTTGAGGAAGGCCACTAATGAACTTGTGTATGTAAGCCTCCTTTGCAGCCTCTTCAATTTCAGACCATGAAGCATTTGGGTCCCCAAATGCAATATTCTCCCTTATGCTCCCAGCAAACAGTGCAGGTTCTTGACCCACCAAAGCCATTTGCCTCCTCAACCACTTCACATCAATCTCCCTCAAATCTGTCCCATTCATCATCACCTTTCCTTGGTCAGGATCATAGAACCTCTGAGTCAACCATATGACCGTTGACTTCCCTGATCCACTGGGTCCCACCAGGGCAACTGTACTTCCACCTTTGACCTTCAAACAGAAGTCCCTCAACACAGTGACTTCTGGCCTAGATGGGTATGTGAAAGTCACCATCTTGAATTCTATGTTCAATGGCTTTGATCTGTCTACTTTCCTACCTTTTGTTCTATCATTGTCAATCAGTGGCCTGCGTTTTATGATATCTTGAACTGCAGGAATTGCTGTAGCCGCCATAGAAGTATCTGGTGCTAAACCAGCTAGTTGTCCCACAGAAAATGAGCTCAGAACAAGAATGAGAAAGATCTTGAAAACGTCTCCAAGTTTTGCCTTGTCATGTTCTACAAGGTATGAGCCAAACCAAAGTGTTAAGGTGTATGCTCCATACATCGAACCTTGAAACAACCCAAACATAAGACCTTGAAGTTGTGAACTTCGTAATGATTTTCTTCTAGGCTCTGATAGGGCTCTATCAAAGGACTTAACTATCTGTTCCTGGGCAGAAAATGTGGTAACTGTCCTTATGTTGGACACTGCACCAGAAGCAATGTTACTAGCTTTGGCATAAGAGTCGTTGTCCACTCGCGGCCCAATGTTTATGATCAAGTTTATGTAGCTTGCACCAAGTGCAAAAGGAGTTACAGCAGCTGCCACAAGCGTTAGTCTCCAATTGAACGCAAAGGAGACACCAATTCCAACAGCAGCTGAACTCAACCCCATAAGAAGGACTGAGAATCTGTCACCAAGTACTGATCTAAAACTAACACAGTCTAGTGAGAGCCTTGATACCAACACTCCCGTAGAGTTTTCTTCAAAGTCAAACCACCCAGGTTCTTGTTTCAGTATGGATTGAAACAAGATGTCCCTAACTCTTTGTGTCAGCTTTGATCCGGCCCAACCACACAGACCTTGTTGTCCTGTCATGGAAAGTATGCAACCAATTCCAAGGCCAACAAGTGTTAAACAAAGGTGTGCAACATCTCTTCTCATCTTATGAGTGTCATGGCCAAAATACACTTCCAAGGATATGCCTAAAACCAATGGGAAAAGGGACAGAATAGCACCGGCAAACATTCCAAGAATAAGTCCTGAAAATAGCATCACAAGCTCTGGCTTTTGCAGCTTCCATACTTCAGAAAGTTTGTATTTTTTTGCCTTTGTATATTGTTCATCATCTTCCATGTCTTCCTGTTTCTCCACTTCATGCATAGATAGTAAGTCTTTAGGACTAGGGATATCAACCAAATATCTTGATCCTGATAAAGCAGCAGCAGATTTATCATATATGGATAGATCATTGGCTTTTTGTATGCCATTATCTATAGCTAGAGGTTTTGAAATGGCTTCGGTAGCAAGCTTGACAAGGTTGTAGTATGCTCCTGCTTTTGACATAAGCTGTCTATGGTCACCAATCTCAGAGACAGAACCATGTTGAAGAACCACAATGGTATGAGCATTCTTCACTGTTGCTATTCTATGAGCAATCACAATGGTTGTTCGGCCAGCAGAAATCTTGTCAATTGCCCGTTGGACCGCAGACTCTGACTCAGCATCAAGAGCACTAGTAGGTTCATCTAGAAGAAGGATTTTAGGATCTTTCATCATTGCTCGAGCCAATGCAATTCTCTGCTTCTGACCTCCGGAGAGTTTTGTCCCTCTATCTCCCACCTGTAAAATATAGCACTTCCTAGGTTAGAGTTAAACATCGTACCACTTAGAAATTTGTGCATCTTGTGTATGCAGTTTTGAATGCCACACACACTTACATAACAAATACTTTGCAACCTAGTTTTGTTGAATATATATTACTATAGAAAAGGAGAAATATCACTGTCATTAGTTAGAACACCTGAGTGTCATAGCTTAGTGGTAGGCTAGAGATGAAGCTGTGAGCATCAGCAGCAATGCAAGCAGCAATTGCCTCTTCCTTTGTGGCATTATCTTTCCCCATCATCACGTTTTCCAGAATAGATGTTGCAAAGAGGATTGGCTCCTGACCAACCATCCCAATCTGATTTCGTAGCCACTTTACTTGCAATGTCCTCAAATCATGACCATCCAAGGTAATAATCCCTACAAAGATATTCAAACTCAACAAAGTTAGGAGTATGAATAACTTCCTTAGCTTTCACAAGATATTCTGCAAATAATCACTTTTACCTTCAGTGGGGTCATAAAACCTCTCTATGAGAGCAAAAATAGTGGACTTTCCCCCACCACTGGCACCAACTAGTGCCACAGTTTTTGAAGATGGTATTATCAAACTAAGGGAATGAAGTATCAGAGAATCAGGACGTGATGGATATGCAAAACTAACACTTTTTAATTCAATCCTTCCACGAACACCAGAAAGCTTCCTACCCTCAGGGCTATAGGGATCAATCTCAGGGATTCTCTCTATAACATGGAATACACGGCTTGCTGCAACAGTCCCTTGAGCAAACTGTGCAAAATATGAAAGTGCCAATGCCAATCCTCTGTCAATGAAAGAAATAACTTTCACTTCTATACAAGGTCAATATAAAACTTTTTACATCAATCAATCAGAAACTACAATTAATATAATGCTTAAGATAGTTACTGTAAGAATCAACAAACTTATAATCAAGTATGTTCTACAAAGTTAAACAGAGAAGAAGCCACACCTTCCTCCAACATTGACACCAAAGAAACAAGCAATAGCTGAACCTCCATCAAGTTCATTCTTGGAGATTAATACAGAGCCATACCAGAATGCCAGTGCCCATGTTGAATAGGTTATTAAGTAGATCACACCCATGCCTATACCTTTAGCAAAACCAACTTTTGCCCCTATTGGAGCTGATTGCTGCAACAGTTCATCATATTTTCCAGCTAATTGGCTTTCTGCAACAAATGAAAAAACTGTCCTAATTGAACTTATGGCTTGCTCCGCCACGCTACCAGCTTTCCTATAAGAAGCCTTCAGAAAAAACAGTTAAAAAAATGGATGAACAAAATGTTGAGACATGTAAAACAAAGTTAATAAACACTGAAGTTTCTGTTTTATTTTTTATCTTACTTCCTCTTTTGCTGTTAGGCCACCATAAAGTGCTTTGTAAGCCATGCCACAAAACATTGTCAATGGAGTGACTGAGAATACCACAAGAGACACTTTCCATGATCTTTTAAACCCAACTGTGTATCCACATATGAATGTAAATATATGATGAATGAAGTGTGCCATCTGCAGTGCCAGAAACAAAAAATAAATGACAAAAAAAATGCATGCAGGGATCAGTGTCAACCATATTTGGAGCATAGAACTTGTTATCATTCTCTTATGTCACAGAATATATGAAACATTGTATTAAACACTTCAACTGAAACATTAGAGTCAATTATTGATAAGATCTAACAACAACATTCGACACTATCAAATCAAGTCATGAGTCAAATCTATATAAAAGAACTGATACTACCTTTTACCTGAAATCAAGTCCTAACCATTTTTTTTAGAGTGTTTTATTAATTATTTAAATAAGTTGTTATTGCTTAAAAGAATATAACTCAATGCGTAGACTTTTAAAATTGATAAACAAGTCCCCGTTAGCCTATCAATTACTGGTATCAATACTTTTTTAACTTTATTTAACTCCCACAAATTATAGGAACCTATTTAGAAAAGGCAATTTGTAAAGTTTTATTCTTAGTTTTCAAAAATTTAGAAATTGATTAATGGGTTCCTAGTTAATGCTATTGATAGGAAGGGACTTATTTTCTTGAAGTTATATATTAATATTATTGAATATCCTATACATTGAATACAATTTTTTAAGTTTCAGCAAAAATTAAAAATAATCGATATAAAATGTTTAAATTAAAAAGGCATGAATAAATCCAGAAAGGTGAACTTAAAATTAAAAAAATATCATATGTCATTCTTAAAATAAAGTATTTTAAAGGGAAGAGAGTGTAATGTAATTAATATTATAAATTAAAATCTCAATAGAGATTTTGAACACTCTCCTCTTATGTTGAAAAAATACATTTCATAATATCATGTAACCCAAAAAATATCTCACTTAACATCATTTTATCTGTGTATAGGTATATTTGTTTATTTTAGTTAGCACTGTAATTTTAAAGAAAAGTCTTATATCAAAATTTAAATTATTTAGATTTATATAAATATAAATGTAACTTATATGTTTAAAAACATTTATTTACTATGATTTAGAAGTTTAAAATATTTATTATAAATTATAATTACATAAAAATATTTAGTATATGCAGTGCATATTAAAATACTAGTTCATTAAATGTAGAGTTACAAAAGTTAACCTTTTTAAGATAGTAAGAAAATGTCCAGAAACATTAAGGAAAAAACCACTTTCTTACAATGAAAAATGCACTTAGGATGTCCCAAAAAATTGAAGGAAGAAGAGAATGAGTTGTTTCATTGAAAAAATAAATAAATATAAATAAATGAAATTAATTTGTGTAGTTTGGTACAAGAGAAAGAAAGTGAAAATATCCCAAATATCTGTCAATAACCGAACATAGAAAGAATTTCTATGAACCAATTTAATTAGAAGTAGTATTATACAAACACAAATACACACACACACATGTATATATATATA
>Ga0214542_1000429_pt1 | contig 74836 bp, 56 predicted proteins | sample CNSS1metaG_FD_160096 | JGI IMG/M metagenome (GOLD analysis project Ga0214542, IMG submission 160096) | Root nodule microbial communities from cowpea collected in UCLA plant growth center, Los Angeles, California, USA - CNSS1 | ecosystem: Host-associated > Plants > Roots > Nodule | place: USA...
ATAAAAGTGACGGGAATGCATATTAAAGAAAGACAAACCATTGAACAGAGCAAAGAATCAAGAGCTGTGATCCCACCATTATCTACAACTTCCCAGTGGTCAGTGTAAGTAGCAATCAAGAAGTTACAGAAACAGCATCATTTGAGTCCACCTTCAACTGCAATCCAGACACAAATAGACTGGTATAAACATATGTGCCAAGCAACTAAAAAAAAGACTAATTTTTCCTACCATCTTGAGATGACTATGTAAAGAACCATGTAACATCTTTTTGAGCTTCTCACAATGATCAACCATGTGACCCATTCTAATTAATTCGTCTAGCCTGTACAAAAGCCGCTCAATAGTTGTGTACGGGAACCAAACAGCAAACGGTCTTTTCCTTCTAATTATATCTGCTGGTCTCTGCAAAACGATGTTACTACAGTATTAAATACAGAACGGACAAAGGACACCGCGGCTAAACCATGCACTGCATAAACTTGCCAGTTGCCACCACACTGTATCAGGAATATCTATATGACAGAAGAAGTATTGGAACCCATATTAATAAGAAGAGATCACCAAGAAAAAAAAAAAACTCAACATCAAAAAGAAGAAAAACTGGGACAACTTGTTCCCAAACCTATGACATACTTTGTTGCACATCGGAAAAGAAAGGGAAGAATAGCTTTGATTGTTATTCATAATAGACACCAACTTGACAATGGTCACAAATGCATGAGGTAGAAAAACCAAAGACTAGCCCTTTCTGAAACACAACCTTTCCTAATCTTTTGACATAGAAAGTGCGTAAATCTTGAACCACTAACATTGTCACAAAATACGACCCAAAAACTTGTCATAAAAACCTAAACAAGCTAAACCACAGAGAAATCTTTGCACTAGTTAATCAGTGATCACCACAAACTCCAATCAAAATTATCAGCACCCACAGTAACCATTCAACATATCCAAATGAACTGCTTCCAAACACCCATCAAGTAACATTTCCACTGTAAAACAATTTTCAGCCCTATTCAGTCCATTAGAACAACCATAGTGTTAGGCATATGCAATGAGACTTTCCAGGTTTGAACCAAGACCCAGCTTTACCATTGCACTGGGGCTTAATACAAGTATAGTAACAAATACAGAACTCTTGAAATAACTTTCAATTTAACTAATATTTTCAATTTCCATGACAAGAAAAAAGTTCTGTTGAGTAAAATATTTACAATGCAGCAGACAACCCAAGACACGTAAAGAAGTGGTGATAGAAGTAACTAATTGTCGAGATACCATACATCAGTTGAGCATACACAAATCAAAGTGATCATTAGAAGAGCAAAAATGTACCATTGAGGCAAATGAGTCTATGCACTCAAGCAAAAGGTAAGTAGCATCTGCATAACGATCATAGGTAACATAAAGCTGAAACAAAGATGCAGGATTTGATTCCCTGCCAGTCATCCCCCACAACCTTTCCTTTTGACCCTCCTGTCACAAGCCACATAAACAATATCAACTGTACAGAAACCAATATTGTAGAAGCCGAGGCTGGCTGAATGAGAATGGAAAAGTATCCCTTAATTTTGTAGAGCAGAAGCAACTAAAATTGAATTTATTTAGTTGCATTGGAAAATGAACAATTTAGATAGATTCATATAGGAATCATATACTTGTTGAAACCATACTGAGACCAATTTTCAAAACAAGCAGGTACTCTCTTGCATCAGTTAACGCCAATCGTTAACTGCAGTTTTCAGCCTAGAAAATTACCTTGAACAATTGCACAAGCCAAAGAGGCAATTCAATATTAGGATCTGCACGTAGAAGAGTCTCTGCAACAATAATCGGTAATCTACCGTGAAATTCCTTATACCTTTCCTGCAATTTAGGAGCAATTTTAAAGAAAGGGTGAACCAGGGACAAAAAATGAAAATAAAAGGTACATAAACTGACTTAAGAAACCACACACAACAAAATGACAGAATGGTACACCCGCTAGGAAAAACTACGAGACTTGTACACGCGCAAAAATGTCTTTTATTAGGGAAAGCTTCCATCAGTGACAATATACACAGCTGAAAGAAATTCAAATGAGCATGGAACGCTAAATCCAATACCACAAGTTTATGGGGTTTAGGTTCTTTAACCCTTAATGAGTAGAATCTTATGACCTAGCCCTAACAAAGGAGACAAGACATTCGTTATATTATTGGTTCTAGAAACAAATCAAAAGAATGTCAGAAAATGACATTACCAAAGCTCCAAGCATAACACATGTTATTCTTTTATAATATTCCAACTTCACTAGTTTCTAGATAGCAATAATGCTTACATAAAAATAACATTCTTCTCAACTTGATACACCAAATCACATAATCTACACTTGCATGAAAATTTTCCTTCTTGTTTCCCAGATTGTTAGACAACAAAAGCCAAAAAGATGTCTAAATAATCAGAGGAATACCCTTTAATCATTGAATACGACAGAGTTAAAAACCATATATATATAGACAAAGATTAAAAATGCAAAAATCATGTAATGGACAACACAATAAAACAAGCAGAAGATACTAACAAGGTAAAGCTTGAGTGTTGCCCACTGGTTGCTTCTTTCAGTTCGTGGAGTTGTGGAAACTGTAATAGGTGAACCGTGGACTACCATCTCATTCTTTGATGATGCCAGTAAATGACTGCGTTCCCTGAAATAAATAAAGAGTACATGATACAATCTATACTGACAGAAACAGTATAAAGAAGTTTTCTGAAAATAAGGCAATTGCCAAAACACTAAATAAACAATAATGAAATCACAAATTCTAAACCAAACAGAATGACCTTTAAAGTCAGGTATCATATCTCATCAATTTAAAAACAAAAAAGGTTTGTAAAAGAATGGAAAGGAATAGGTCAACATACTCGACCCAGGCGGATTCCACCTTGTCAAGACAGCATTTCAGTGAGATAGCAGATAGCACTCTTTCCATCTCCCTAAAGAGAAATACCAAGACTATAAGGTCAACAATATACACATGCATGTGTGTATGCATGCAACACAAGTTCAAGATGTATACCTCTTCAGTGCAGAACCCTTGAAAAATCTTAGAACGACTGTAAAGGCCATATCATATAAATTGTTTTGGACAAGAAGATCAGCCAAGTCTGAGAGAGCTCCATGTTTTCCTTCAAAATGAAAGAGCGGGAATGAAAACTGGTTTGAAATTCTATCAAATGAAAAATACAAAGTATTTTGAAATTTAATGACATCAGAGTTGTTAAGGAAGCAACCATATGAGTTACCGACAAAAGATGCTTACCAGAAAATGTCCACTTGACATTTACCAGTGACAACATATACTCTGCTGAAGTTAGCACAAATTCATTCTCAAGTTTTTCAATATCAATTGAGGACTGCCAGCCTTGAGGCTCTGCATCATTATCAGCTGCTGCTGTAAGGTTCAGAAAATAGCATCACCAACACTCCAAAAACAAATAAATAAATTCTTTTATTATAAAAGAAGAAATTCACCAAGACATGGATCGTTATATCGAGTAAGGAGAATAAGGTCCCCTTAAAGAAAAAATTAAAAAAAAAAAAAGAGAACAAATAAAACATTAATGAAGCAAAATTACCCAATCCCTCAACATATTAGCAAGAGTCACTTTTAAAAAGACTACATTATATAAGAATCCTTTTCGATCAAGCATATTTCATTCTGTTAAAAAAATGAAGTAAAATTGGTGATATAACATGACTATTGTAGTTGAATTACTTACAATGTTCATCTGGGGTTCTTTTAGCTTTCTTACTTGGATAATGTTCATTCACAAGAGAACTTCCCTCAACCAAGGAATCAATCCAGGCATATGCAGGATGAACAAGATGTAGTGCATTGACTGCAGCAGAGAGTGCATTCAGCGTCTCTTGCAACATCAAGGAATTGCCTACACTATCTTTCAACGCTGCTTCAGTTCTCAAACGAGCAGAATACATGTATATATAGTTCGCTGCACGTCGCCAATTATGCCGGTGCATTTGAAATGAATAAAGCAACTTGTACAAGTTTGGCTTAGCAGAAATATCTGATCGATCAGCCTACATGTTACATGTAAAATTTATGGATATTCTAGAAAACTTCAAATTAACATACAATTTGTCCAGAACAGGCATACCTTCCAAGCAAGCTCTTGCTCCACTTTCTCCACTAAACCAATAAGGGGAAGTCTATTGCTGCAAAGAATCTGTAGATAAGGGCAGGAGGGTACTAAATAACGTAAGTAAATGGAAATTTTACCAAAACAATGTGAAAGGAAAAGTATAAAATATTTGGAGGGAGTTATTGAAATGCAGCTTCCTTTAACACAAAAAATGAATTAAATTTTGACATATACTTGAACTATGTAAGAAAATAAAGAATTATTTTAGTGATATCAATCACACCAATTACATTCTCATCATCTCTATTTTTAATAACCAAAACCTTCAAGGAAATAAAAATATGCAGAAAAAAATAGGAAGATTATGAAGATATTTTTTTCCTAATTACTATAAAGATATTGAGAATATTTTAACCTAATAATCTGCCTTATACCACACATATAACTCTGGAAGTAAGGAATAACGTCACACTGTTTTTAACTAGAAAAGTACAGGAATCATAACAGATACAATAGAATAATTAGAAATATAGAAAAATATCATTAGCATAAAATGGTAACCCATAAGCAGAGACATTCATACATTTACATATTGCATCCCTGCAAAATGTTGTAGGAGTTAAATTTAACTTGCAAACTTCAGTTTAAAAACCCACTGGCATTCGTAACTAATTAATATTCTTGTAATCAAACTTTGAACACAGTAGCACAAAAGTACGGTCGCAAAAATACAATCTATTTTAAATATTAACCTAAAGAAATCATTAAGTAGATCATTCAAAGAAGAAAAATCAGAAGAGTTTATCATAGTTATCCAACCTTTATAGCTCCTTGTTCATATAGAACAATTATGAATCGTCTCAGGCAAATGTATTTACTCTCCTCATCTGGATTTGAAATTATTGCACAATATGCATCATAATATCGACCAAGGTCTAAAGCAAATATGAAAACATTTGCCCATAGTCGTCCTTTGATGGTTGTCACTGATTCATTAACTGAGTTGTTTGTGCGGATGTCATCTTTCATATATAGAGCCTCATCAACTTGCTCAAGCGCAGCAAGTGCAAACTGGCAAGCACCCTCACTAATGCTATAACGTTCAAATAACTGCATTGCCCATTGATAATATTGAAGCTTCCATGTAGCAATTGATGTACAACCACCTGCATAAAAACCACAAAACTGAAGCTACGATTATCCATTTACTTACTAAGATCATTACAATTAAGCTACAGAAATACTCACTAAAACCAAGGTATATAATTCCTAAGTCATCTGATAAACTCTGCAGAGCCTCAGATGCACCATTTCCAGATGAAGACCTGAATTAAACACCAACAGTGATGGGTCATACCTCAAGGCAACCACAAGTAAATATGAAGAGAACATAAAACACAATAAAAAAATGAAAACTATACACATATAGAGAGAGTTACAACACGAAGACTATTATTTATGAAATTTCTAAGCTGACAATTGATTCAGATCTTCTAATATACTTCCTATTGCCTTCTCTCCTTGCTCACTTTCCTCCATTTGTTTTAGTAACAGATCAATTGACTTTCGTATTATTTTTGCTCAAGGTCATAAGTTGTTAGCATTGAATCTGTTTAAGCAATTTGTGCAACACTTCAGAACTGAGATTTAATACTTAGGACTTTCTGTAATAGCAAGGACATAATAAGTGTTAGAATAAGTCATCTTAAATAGAATTTATTGAAAAGCTGTAGTGTGCTTTGTGTTGTACCTAGTTTCTAGATATGACCTTTCTTATTCTTTTCTCTTCCCTCACGTTCAAACATGGAGAAACAAGAAGCACAATATAGTTGATAGATCTAGTGCAAAAGTAGAATATTGTGTTATGGCAGCAGCCACTTGTGAGCTTACATGGCGTAGGCAACTACTACTACAACTAAAAATAGGGGATATCCATGAAACACAACTTATTTGTGACAATCAAGTTACACTTCACATTGCATCAAACCAGGTCTTCCATGAAAGAACCAAACACATTAAAATTAATTGTCACTTTGTTCGAGAAAAGGTGTTCTCTGGAGAAATCACTACTGATTTCATCAACTCTAACAATCAGTTGGCTGACCTATTCACCAAGTCCCTTAGCGGCCCTCGGATTGAGTATATTTATAACAAGCTTGGTGCATATGACATATATGCTCCAACTTGAGGAGGAGTGTTAGAATATAATTTGTTGTTACAGATTTCTAGGAAATCAACCGTTACATAATCTCATAAATTAGGATGATTGATAATTATTAGGTGTTTTTATTGTAATTGATTCTATTTAATAATATAAATACATTCAGAACATATACAATTCTATAATATGCTTGGTAGCTGGGAGTCGTTTTGGCACTAGGTGGCTACAGAATGGTGGCAGGTTATGGCTTCATACAACACAAATGGTATATGGCAATACAACGACACAATACATGTCATATAAATATCTAGATACATTAAAAATTCACAAAATAATAATGATAAATGCAACTTATGCAAATTCAAATTACAAGCATAATTCTCAGACATCATTATAGCAAAATAAAAATTATAAATCATTGTCATCATATATAACTACTTAATGCTTATTTCTTACAAATAGGAAGAATATCAACTTCCCTTTCTATATTATTTATCTTTCCCTAACTTTGAATTATGTATAACCACATCATGCAAATAATAAAAAGAGAAATAGTTCAAAGGTGTGTTGTAATACCTAAAGAAACAGCGAATGGCATCAGAAACTTTTTTATCCTTATGGGCTGCATGTAATCCACACTGCACTTGTGCAAGTAGGCAACACCCTAGAAGATGATGACGTATGCACCATCCACCATCAGCATCTTGAATACTATGGGATGTCTTCTCTTTTAGTAAATGTGCTTCGGCAATCATAAGCAATTGCTTTTAAAACATTTGTCAATTGAAATACAAGATATTTTCAGTAAACATAACTATACAGTAAGAAAGAAAGAGAAAGAACCCATTGTGGGGAACAAAAAGGACAAGTAAATTAACCTCAGCAGCACCAAACTGGCCATGTTTGAAAAGAATAATTGCAAGATCAATAGAACGGGTTAAGAAAGTAGAAGATTCTCCAGCCTGACCCCAGATGATCCAATTGATGAAGTCTCTTGCCCTATTAATTAAGCTCTGTGCATTTGAAAAGCGATCTGAAGAAAAGTGGCTATGGTTTAAGGATGAACTTTCAACATTGAGCAAGAATATAAAAGCCAATGTAAAGTCAAATCTGCCCAGGTTCTCATTCAGCAATCTTTTCCCCATGTTGTTATCTGTATCACGCTCAAAAAGGTCAACACAATATCCAAAGTATGGCTTATACATACTCAGTTCAGTAAGCCTCAACTGTAAATGTTACAAACTCATAATGAAAGGGAAGGAAAGAAAATAATCAACTTTATTGCTTGAATGACAATGAACAGAGCATGGAGAAAGATCTCTACTCCAAAGATTTTCCTTTACAACCAAGCCACGACCCTATTTACCCTTTGGTAACAAAGCTGAATTTCACTCCCTACTCCTATTTAAGCTAAACCTGTCTTTCCATCCTCTAACTATTGACGATCTAGCGTATCTAACTTATAATATTTAATGAATCTCTAGCAGCCAGAAAATGTAGTTTTGACGTTTCTTTTAGCCATTGAACATAAGCTGTACTTTGCTGAATTATTTTACAGTCTATGATCTTAAATATATAACTGCAATCCAAATTTCTACCTGAGATATCATGAGGTACAATACCATGAAAGCATTATAATGAGGAGCTTGGTAAAAATAATTTTTTCAACTACCCACCTCTTCATTATTAATATAAAATATAAATTGTACTTATTATTGACCAAGAAGGATTTAAGGAACTACTCTCTTTCTCAATAATTTTGGTATGGCTTCTTTCATACCAAGTATCTCACATTGCTTTTCTTTATTTTGCTCTCTCAAATAGTATTGCCTAATTGGGTGAATCCAAATTTGACTCCGAATTTTAAGTTTTCACATATCACATCACAATACAACACATGGAGATGACATTCCTTGATTCAAACAGTTCTTTCATTAATTTCCTAATTGATTTTAAATGTCTTATCTCTTTAATTTGTTCCTATCTGATAAAATGGAATCTGTGAAATTGACAAAGAAAAACAACTTCAGTTTCATCTTCTTAGTTCATACGGTAAGTGATTTCACCAACTGTGTTACAATGATGACATTTTTATAGATTTAACCAAATTTAAAATCCTAATAATATGAAATAATTACTTGTTTCTTCCAGAATTCAGAAGGGGAATAATCTTGTGAGCCTGCATCCCCTTACAATGATAAATTCATGCCAGCCAAACCAAATTGGAACTTCCATGATACAATGTAAGTAAAAACACCATACAGCCTACCTATTTGTAGTGATGAAAGTTTAGAATTGAAATCCTCGGTTACAGCCAGTGAAGATGGTGTGATCGTAAAGAAGATGATGATCAGCCATTCAAAAATTATTTCTTGAAGCATCGGAACTAACTCAAGCTGTACTTTGTTTATATCATCATGGGTCAAATGGACCTGCATGAAGAGCAATCGCAACATATATGTGTGAAACAAACAAGACATTAATCTATATCTACAAAGATGCAATAGAATCACGTTAACAAATACAACTGTCTGTATATGTTAAGAACTTGATCAACATGAAAGGTCAATTTATAGGGAAGAGAACATAATTACCAGTAACAAATATAAAATCAATCATTGATCCTAATATCTACCGTTACTACATGTATAGGACTCTAACATATCTACAAGATTCTAAACTCCCTCTCGAGCTCAAGGATATAGTTGATATGTACCAAGTTTGTTGCATATGTACTTAATTCAAGTACCCCTTACTCGGTGAATATATTTGCTAATTGACCAAAGGAATTGGACAATACTAGTACATACTTTACCCCAGACATGACTTTCTATCTGACAAAGTGATAATAAACTTCAATATGTTTTGTTCATTCAAATCATACATTTAACACCTTCCCTCAAGATGGAGCATACTTATAAGTCAAGTTTGCTACAAATGCCACCAACATAAGACTCTATGAGAGACTTAATGAACATGTCAATACATTGGTAGTTGAATTTGCCAGAGTAAAGACAAAGTTGTGTATATGCTAACGAAAACACAAACAAATTGGATTTCCTAAGGCGTGCATAATCACTACCTTAAGGACTTATCCGCAGTATATTGCGCAAATCCTCTAGGATACAACAAGAACTTCTCAAATATTTTCAAGAAACTCGGAACTAGCAAGAAACAACAGCGGTTAGCTGCAGACAGTGGCGGACAGCAGTGAACGGTGTTGGACAGCAGCAAACAGCAGTGACTACTGCAGGACAGCAAGAGACAAAACAAGACAAAAACCAAAGTGGGATAAGATTAAAAGAGAGAAAATATATTTTGGAGGGCTTGAAGGTCCCCTCTCATGACCTTCTATTTATATTGAAAAGTCTGATACAAGAGGAGCATAGAAGATAAAAGGTCTGCACTAGACACCCAGGTACAACAGTAGGTACGGCTGGTAGATGTTTCCAACACACTACTCCCTACTGAAGCTTAATGATTATTCTAACAGTTGTAAAGGAGGGAAACACAGCGCAATGGAGGTTGTGGTGAGAGTTTGAGATCATCTAGTAATGGAGGCTGCTGCAATTAGATTTACACAGCAATGAAGGCTGCAATTAGATTTACACAACAATGTAGGCTGCAATTAGGTTTACACAACAATGTAGGCTGCAATTAGGTGTACACAACAATGTAGGCTGCAATTAGGTTCACAAAGCAATGAAGACTGCAATTAGGTCACACGATTAGAGGCTCCCAAAGATCAAGAGTTCTAATACCAACTCAAATTTAGAAGAAATAATTTCTTTCTTACTATATCTCCTTACATACATCTAATACATAGACATACATTTGTTGTATATTTTTGGAAACAAGAATAACCTATCTTAGGGAACAAATCCCAAAGATTGCAGGATTGTTATGCTGATAGTAAAAGCAAGGTACAGCAAACATACAGAATTAAAATACAATACGAATCATATTTAAAACTTTCTAGAATATATTTTGACAAGAATTTTATAATTTCTATCTGATTTAATTAGACAATAATTTCAAATAAATTATGCTTAGAGTAAAAAAAAAATTACACTTAGGACAACAAGTATGCATACATGAGGATGGACTCACCTGGCCACTGATGTCCACCAAATAGCTTAGAAATAGAAGAAAGTCCCAGGCAGATTCAAACATCACTTTTGCAATCTGATAAGTAGTATGTACTATAACGGAAGAATTGATGCTTGATGATACTTCAGTATTAAAATTTTGTATTACTTTCTTCGGAACCAAAAATTTCAGGAAACACTCAATTACATTTAAAATCCTGCCCCATGCGGAAGCCTTTTTGTACAAGCTTTGAAGTGACAAAAACATATCCACGGAAAGTTTCCTCAAACTTTTATGATCTGTCAGCTCCTTTTCCAGAACAACTACATGATTACCAGAAGTAGATGTTTGGAACACTGGACCTGACATACAATATCCAGTTTCTAAAATCTTTACAACATAGCGAATGATATCTTCAGAAGAGATCAACGGTGTAGTAAAAAGAGATTCATAAAATATAGAAGAAGCAGTTTTGCCCAACTGTTGGCTGAAACTCATGACACATCTGAGCAAGTCAATTAGAATTTCACACTCCAGATCATCATCAAAGATATCCATGAGGCCTGTGAGCTCACTAACATCATCTGAAGAGCCTACAAAATATAAACAAAATTTATATTAAGAAAAGCATATGAAAGCAGAGAACAGATTATAATGTAAGTTAATTAATTAAAAACTATTAAGTTGTATAGAACAGATGGAGTTCTCAACTCCATCTTCATTGTAGTTTTTTATTCTTGTTAGTTGCATAGTATCTGGTGAAAGGCAACCATCAGTAACTGTTGAAAGGATAAGCAACAAAACAGGTCACGAAATACTGCTCTAGTACCACATTGAGAAGAGAGACACAGAGAAGTCTCAAATTTAGAAGGACGAATATTTTATTTCTCATACTGAATAATTGGGCCATTGGACCTATATGCAGACAAGCCTCATGGCTGTTATGGAAACATTATTCAGCTAATTCTAGGGAGACAAATCCCAATAGTTATGGGATTTATTCTAGAAACACAATCCTAGCATTAACAACAAATAATCAGTTGTGATAGAAAATAAAATTTAAACTTTCTTAAAATACATTAAGTAACAATTTTGACAAGGAATATGATGAATTGCGTATTGTGTACACACGAGTATTCCTATTTATAATGAAAAAGAAATATAATAATAGGGAACAAAATTGAAATTGAATAACGAGAAATATTTGGTAATATACCCATATTTAATATAATCAAATCACATCTCTTAACACAACCAAATCATATAATATATAACACTCCCCCTCAAATTGAAGCATAAGTATCATGAGACAAACTTAATACAAATGTCATCCACTCAAGACTCCATGAGAGACATAGTAAACATGTCAGCCAATTGGTTACTAAAGCTGACAGAAAATAATGACAAAGTTATTAATAGTCCCATACATTTTTCTCCATCAAAATGACAATCCATCTTCAATATGTTTCATCCTTTTCAAATCATATATTAAAATACCCTATCAAGCTGAAACATACGTTTCACATGAGTCGAGCTTATTGAAAATGATTCAGAGGGAATAGCTGTTGAAGAGCATAAAATGAATCAATAACACAGCAGTTGCCAGAAACCAAAAACTGCTAAGGGAGCGAGCCAGCCACTGGAAATCAAAAAAATTATCAGAGGACACAGTAGCTGAGACAAGCAAAATTGCTCAGAGAGCAGCATGACAGTTGCTGGGAAGCAAAAATGCTCACAAGGCACGACAACTATTATCAAAGGGCAAATATGGTCACCACACATCACGGTGATGCCAATGATAGTGGTTGTCAGCCTGCAAGGGCTCAACAAAATAAAAAACATCGAGGAGGAACAATACTTGCTGATAAAATGTCAATAATGAACAGTATTTGCCAAAAACAAAAAACTTGTAAACTGTACTGTCCAAAAACATTAATGCTAAACAGTACTAAATAGAAACATCAACAGGATTCACTGGAAAAACAAGCTCACAAAAAAGACTTTGGTGGTGAACTATCACTACAGTTGTGAACAGAGTATCTGGCATGAACAGTGATGACAGTGGAAAGAAAATAAATAGGAAAGAGTATATGATTGCTAAACAACTTACTCTTGTGAGTTGTGGACCCACAAGGAAAGAACAGATTTTGTTCCGTTCACGTTAGACCCTTGATACCATGTTGAAAGGATTAGATACAAGTCAGGTCACAAGGTATGGTACTGCTCTAATAATATGTTGAAAGAAAGTCAAATAAAAATAATGAATTTTGAGTATTGTGTAGACACATGATTAATATTTAAAAATGGGAAATATTTGGTAACATATTTCACTATGAACTCATATTATATATCTCTATTTAATGTAATCAAATCATATTTTTAACATAATCAAAACATATCTCTGACATTTACAATGAGCAAGTTAATGAATTTAAAACTATTAAGAGTTGTATTGAACAAATGTAGTTCTCAACTGCATTAACTTGGTAGCTTGTTATTGTTGAGGATCCCACATCTAGAGATATGACCAAATTATACTATATGAGTGGAATGCAATCCTCATCTTATCAAACGAGTTTTGTGATGTTAAGTTAGGCTTACAATATATCTACTTCCTAAGATGGTTTTGAGGTTTATCTAGTGAGATTTTTTAGACCTATTGTGCCACCTATTATTATTAGGTAACACTCAAGATGTTAAGTCCTCAACATGATAGGATGTGAAAAAGATCTCACATAGATTAAAAATAAGATAAAATTGTGAATTTGTAATATATAAGTGGATCGCAAACCTTATCTTATCAAGCCAATTTTGTTAGGTTGAATTAGGCTTGAAGTTCACTTTCTAAGAGTTATTCTTGTTAGTTAAAAATTAATGCAGAAAGACGGCTATCACTTACAATATGCCAGCTGTCACTAACAGTTTGTAACTACCTAACCACTGTATCAATTCTTCATTATACCTCTCTTTTTGATTCAAAATACAAAAGATTCAATTTCTTTCTCTCTTTTCTCACTTTCCCTGACAGATTCTAAAGGTTTTCTAACAACAACCGTTTATGGAAAAGCCAGAAATATATGTAATAATATAAGAATTCACCGAGAGAAAAGAGAGAGATAACTATAATTAATATTTACCCTCCACGATCCGTTCAATATCTTCCAAAGACCGAAAAAGTGAAATGGAACTTCTTCTGATTAAACCAATGGCATCAGAAGAGGAATCAACAAGCAAACCATACAATGCATTGTTCTTGCACCAATTATGGAAATAGCGGTTGAAAAAAATTTTCCAGCAGTGCAACAAAGAGACCTTTTCAGATCCAACCTACAGCATTATCAATCTTGTCAGTTTGCAACAATTTTCCCAGCCTTAAAATTAAATAGAGAAAAATTAAGGACATATTAAATAGATTTAGTAAATATGACAATGTTAACCTCATGTTCTATGATGGAAAGTATCTCCTTCTTTATCCCATCAGCAGTTAATGTATGCAACTCAGATTCACCCAAATGCCTGCTATACTCAACTATAGTTGCATACAAAGTAGCATTATGATGAACCCCCGAAAGAAGCAACCTTCTTAAGAAAACACAAGATACAAAAGGTAAAATATCATCCTGCAGAAAAGAAATGACTGAATCAAAATCTTCCTCTTGATGATTTTCTTATTTCATCAATAAAAGAAATAATTAAGTTGTTTCCTTAACCATAAGAGAACTCCCAGAACAGTAACAATTTACATTTCACTTGATAGAAAATCCTTTTACTCCAGCATAGGTAGTTTGAAACTTAAATTTCTCATCTACCATTTTTTCTAAACCTTGAGAAGCAATTAAGGTAAGTTGCTTCTAGTAACCATTAACAGATATTGACAAGCTAGAACTAACCACTTAAATTGATACATATAGATATCCTAAGCCATGAAAACTAAGTACGTGATAAGTAACAAGCACCAAGACCTTATCAGGTACGCAATACAGTATCATTAAATATGCCCTCAGAGTTTGGATACAAACCACTACCATGTTCTTAGAGTTGGATTAATCATCTTTTTGTAAAATCGTCATTAGCTATAAGCACACCCAGTGCACATGTACTTGAGTGTACACAAATGCAGTGCAACCAATGAGTGCAGATGCATTCAGTGAACTATGAAGTCCGACTTTTTTCTGTAAATAATAGCAAAGCAATAAAAGGTCTCCAAGACCTTTCAAGATGAAAATTATACGTGACCTACTACCTTTGAAGATGAAAACATTGAATGTGTGATCTGTAAAATTTCATCTGCAAGATGCTCTGAACTTTGAAATAGTTGATCAGCAACAAATTCCTCCTGTAAAGCATAAGAAAATGCTTCTACCCTGACAAAACACAATATAACAACTAAGAAAAAACAATCAATGGATGTCTGGATTTTTGTATAGGATGATTAGGAGCTCTCCCTGTCATCATTTGTCTAGCAAACTTTTTCTTTTACATCTTCATATATAGAGTTAGGAAACTTTCACACTAGTGTGAAGTGAAATTACTCTTTAGATGATTGAATAACTTAATGAATTTCTTCCTAAAGTTACAATGGATCATATTAAAAGCTACCACCATTGGATATTCCTAAATGAGTTTCAAAATAACCCAAAATTGACTATACTGCATTGCATTTGCAAGTAATATAATTTATGTACCATATTTTTTTCAAATATAAGCAGTTATCAAGAATCTCACTATAATATCTAAATTTTCAGAAATTTGACGTAAAACTGTAACATAACATGATGGCTACAGTACTTGTAAACAATTTGGAGATGAAAAGCATTTTTAAAAGGAAATTAGGTGTAGAGTATAAAATTTTAAAACAGCACCAAAACAAACCCTCACCTTGCCTGCCTCCCTCTGGAATTATGGACAACTAGTACTATCATTATGAATTGGCAAATATTTAGCTACATAAGAGTTCTAAACCAACTTCCTTCTTTCCTATTGAGCAGTAAAATGCTAACACCACTAGAGATATAGTTTCAGGTTTTTTATTCTACAACTACTTCTGAAACATGATCAAATGAACAGCCAGATATTAAAGAACTGAAAATGTTGCATACTCATCAGTATTTGTAGAGAACGTGTGTGATACTAATTCATCATCCTTCAATATCCATATCTTCTCCAATGTTAATTTAACATCAAGGCATCTTCCCTGCAAAAAATAAAAGGACACTCACATCTGGAGCAAGGGGAAAAGTCACGTTCAATTCAAGCTGAACGAGTAAAAACAGCAGATTACCTCCTCCAAGGGAATGTTTTGCACTGAAGACTCCATAGAAAACACGATTTTATCCCCAATATTATACAGGATACTACACAAAGAGATCGTCTCCAAATTTTCATCCTTCACAATAAAGCCTAAAAACTCAGTTACAAAAAGAAAGCAAAACAAACATAACAAGTCAAAGGGTAATATCAACTTTACATTAACTAAACAGTGAATGTTACAACAGATTTTAGCATCCTCAACAGGCAGCCCAAATTTCTCTCAACAAATTTGAACAGAAATAGGTTCTTATGAACTTTAAACATAAGAAAAACTACAATTTTTTTTCATTTCAGACAAAACTAGGATAGAAGGCAGAAGATTCAATCCAAACAGCAGGAGAAAAAGAAAGGAGGGAACACAAAAGAACCATCAAATTTTGATCAATTATTTGCTTTAGAGGGAAATCTCGTGAATTAAATAAGTAAACACAACAACAATTTCTAGGCATTAGTTAAACAAATTCAGATTGGGTTATTGCAAACCCAACTCATTTGGCTTATTAGCTGGCAATTGCATAAACAAGCCTGCATACACGATGAATATGAAATTAATTTTAATATCATTCAAGGGAAGAAAAAGGAACATTTTATCACACTCCATCAAATAAATTGAAATTATAAAACATAACAAGGGAGTAAACTGTTGCTAATTAATATTTCATATGAAGCATATTTCTATATCATCAAATTATATTCCTACTTCACTAATTAATGCTTAAACATAACATCTTAATCTTAATCTTAATAGGTTACAAAATGCAGTCCATTCCAAGTCAAGCTTAAATAATAATTAATTATCGTTGTGAAGTTATTACCACCAGACCTATACTTCAAAAGACTATTCACAGATTCTTTCATAGGCTTCAATGTTAGTGTAGGACCATAAAGTTATTAGTTTAAACTGTTGTGAGAAATACATTTAAAATAGGAAATCTTCAATCCACCAATGCATTTTTTAATCCCTAATAAGATATATGTCTTCCTTTAAAAAGTCCTGCTATCATCAAACTTCAGAAACTATGAAGTTTCTTTCAAGAGTATATTCAAACAGAAGATAATCTAAACATAATCAATATTGGATAGTTGCATTTAAAAAGAGTAAGAAATCAGAATGTCTTTAAATGCAATACCAATGTGTCTCGAAATAAAATTGCCAAAGGAATTATGCCGATATCTGGGTAAGATTGACCCACCCATAACCTCACAAAGTTAGCACCTGAAGAACAAACAGATTTTGTGAGTATAAGTACACAAAAGAATTGGGAGAACACAAATACCAATAAACAAAGTAAAGGAGAGATCAAGTGTAATTCACTTTAAATTGAATTTGATATGCCAGCAGATAAGAGATAACGTTACTAATAGATTCCAGAAAATTACTCAGACAAACGAAATTAAACTAGGAAGTTTTGTCTAGGCGTAAATATGTTTGAGGTCCTTTCATATACAGAGATTTCGTTCTAATCCCAGCAAAAAAATGAGTTACTATCTCCACAATATTCACTGTCACCTGATTACATCCAAATAGAGTATAATAAAAGAAAATAACAACCCTGAAATGGTGATATGGAAAATTTTTAAAAATCAAGATACTTTAAGAAATGCGTGTAAAAAAACATAAGTACACCACATCTATAAAGAGACATTCACATTACTAATTGCTCATCATATAACAAGAGTCAAAAAAGATAATCACCATTAAAAATATACTCGTAATCAAGCAAGCATGGCTAAGTATCTTTTCCCCCACTTACTAGAATGTATTCTTGTTACTATAAACCCAAAAATATACATTTTCCCTGCCCAAATTAGAATAGCACAGAAAGCACACATTTTAACAATAAATATAACAAATAAAAAACTACAGTAAATGTGAAATTGGGTCTCAAGTTATTTCTTAGAGTACCTTAGCCGTCAGGTAGTCATAAAAGAAAATTTTCAAAATAATCAATGGATATGTGTCAAACACCAATACTTTTTTTTGCATTTTGAGTATTTGGATGTCATAGTCAGGTGACCATCCATTACATAAAACATGCTTTATGTCCCTACAAATATAGAGCTTTTGTCCTCAAAATATGCCGAATTTTGTTTACTCCATAAATATAGTAATTTTTGCTTTTAGATGGTGCAACCTAACTGTGTAAAGCATGTTTCAACCTACCATTATGTCGACGGCCAAACCAAGTTATGGCAACCATAGTCATTAGAATCTTACGATTTACAATTCAATACATTTTGGCTATTGACCGATTTGTATCTCAAGATAAATGACTTTATACCTCACATACGCGAATGACTTTGTGTAATTCAATATATACAATTCAACCATTCATGGCTTTTTATTTTTTCACCAATTCTAATGAAAAAAAAATGTGAGCTTAAACAGGAACTAAAAAAGAACACTTAGGAACTTCTACTTTATTATTCTATCTTTGTTTGCCACTCATTCAATGAATCTACTCTATTTGGCTATTCAATTATTTTGTTTTCATTCTTGTTTAGTATGACTATTGCTGAAGAAGTTTTCTAGCTTGAATTCTTTACATTGAAAAATATATTATCCATATTATATGTTTGAATTAATTTTTCACTGTACTTGAACCTTACAAATATTGATGGTTCACTATTTGAATCTCAATTTGATAACCTTGATGGCAAACATTGTTGGATTAAAAAGTCAAACCAAAAAACAGAAACTTGAAAAAATGGATGCATTAGCAGGGACTAAAACAAATGTAAGCCTTTGATTTGTATTTTTTCTGGATTAGACCATCAAAGAGATACAAAAGGGATCAAGTAGCAAAGGAAGAACACAGCACAAAGTTCCTCACACACAGCAACTCTCTCACTTAATACTCTTCTATTTAACACAGCCATCCCCTAAACTTCTGACACATCATACATATAACCTGCTCATTAAACCCCTATCTAAATGCATAACTAACTCCAAGAATCTCTTCTTTGGACCCACACAAGCCCAGTCCCAACCTGTTAGACTAACCCAGTGGCAGATTCGAATCCCCATACTATGGACAAATAAACAAGACAAGTGGGTTTTGCTTTCTTCAATCTTTTCCTGATTCCTACATGTGACTACTTCCTTTTTTGTCAAACATGCACAATCAAAAATCTTTAGCATTCATTATAGATAAAGACATCATTACAAGGAAGGAAGCTTCTGCAGTACCCATCCATTAGTGGATTGCAAGGATGCCAATAGCCCTAATAATTACTGGTTTACCTGTCACACATCCAACTTAGTTGTACAAACATAGGTAATCTCTTCATGAATTTTTATGTTTATTGCTAGAGATCCCACATAGGCTAAATACATGGCCAAATTATATAATACATAAATAAGTAAAAATTTTAACTTACAAATCGATTTTGTGAGATTGAGTTAAGTTATCCACTTCCTATGACAGTATCTAAGTTTATCCTAACAAAATTAGTTAAGTCCATCTGGTCACTATCAAACCACCCATAAATATCTACTATCATGCTCTAGATGTCCAATCCTTGACGTGAAAGAAAGTATTAGAGATGTCATATCAACTAGAGATATAGTCAAATTATAGTATATACATGAGTGTGCAAGCCTCACCTTCATGGTAGTTGAATCGAGAATCGTATTGCATATCGGATAGCTTAAATTTTGAATCATGAATCGTAAGATTCATAAACATTAAAGAATGTAACATAAACTTAAATATACAAGATATATAAATATGCAAAATGTATTTATTAAATTAATTAATTATATATATTTTTTACCTTAAATATAAATGTTTTATTATTATATAGTATAGTATTGTGTTAATACCAATAATGCCTCAATACCAAATATAATTGAAAAGTTACGATATTCAAATCTCTTTGGCTTTACTGGTCTCTCCGTCAATGTATTTCTTCGTTCTCCCTACACTCAAGTCACATTTCTTTACCAGCAATGAATGAAATTTGAATTTCCACAAACCTCAGAATTTTGCATTTCAATTTCTCCTTTCTCCGATGACCACCACGACATTCAAATTCAAATCCACCACAAAGAGAACTCCCGTGGGAGCCTCCTCCACAACACTCAGAAATTATTATAGTCTTTCTCAGGTACTCTGTTCTCAATGTGGTACTAGAGCAATACCATGACATGTTTTGTCACTGATCCTTTCAACACTTATAAAATGGAATATGTGATTAAATATTGACCACAAATTACTAAGGATACTAAAGGAATCTCCCATAAGGACTCTTCCATAACTTTCAAAATGAAAGCAAATTATTTCTTTATTTTTCTAAATTGACAAATTTTTAAATAAAAGTAAATATAAAAATAATAATCTACTATAATACTACACAAAAGTATATACACAAAGTACACAAAACTTTGAAATGCATATTGATATTTTTATATTCGTGTATAATATTTCAAAATGCTTGCAATATCTATAGGGAATAGCTAGAAAAAGGATAAAACATAGACCTAGAATATGTGTGTGTGAATGAAAGTTAATAGACAAAGTGACAAAGAAAAACACTGCTCAGCTGGAGCAGAAACTAACTTCACTCATGTTTGTACTTTTCTATTGCCACCCAAACAAAAATCAAATTATGCTTGAGAATCGATAGAAAGAGAAGAAAATAAAGTAAATGAGGGAAAAATATTGAACCCAACAAACTGAGAAAAACAAGTAGTTCAACTGGAACAATAGATGTACAATTTGAAACAACAAAAAATTTTGCCTGATATGGGAATAAATATCATCTTTGTTTCCTTTCCACTAAATATAAAGATTATGGGATTAGTGAAGAACGTCATTAGCAAAATGTGACCTTCCCTTCAGGGGGGGGAGGAAGAGAAAGAAGTAAGAAATACCAGGAATTAATAATTTTATTAATATTTTCATATTATTTTATAAATTATTTATCATTACAATAACAAAACACTCAATTATGGGACATAAACGCCTATTATTTTAGCAACATAATCAACTATATGTGCAACATAACCAATGAGGTTGCATCTTTGCCCACCTGCACAGTTCTCTCTTCTTTATCTCTCTCAACGTGATTTTCCCCCCATTCTCACCACCCTGCGCAGAATCAACAGGCAATGGGACCTACAACTTTCCTCGCCAATCCCTCAAAATCAGCTCAAGCAAACTACAACCATACTACCTAATTCTCTCATTTTCAAATGTTGCAACAGTCCATTGGCTCGGGCAAAAAGAAGCTTAGAGTTCCTAAAGGAAATTACAAAGTTGCATCTACCTTTCATGGAAGTTTGTTGTCCCATACACAATATTAAAGAAGACACAAAACTATAATTTCTTTTCTATCACTGATAAAACTTTAGAATCCAAAAAGACCGCTTTCACAATAATCATAATCAATCCTAATTCGCTACTATAAACCTGTTCAATGCTAAATATTAAAAGGTCTCCCAGAAGCTGGAATAATATCAAAGCCAGCCAGCGCTTGGCCCTAAACATCCCAAATTATATGCTAATAACCTAATACCATGCAGTGCATGCTATTTCCAATTTTCATAAACCTACTAGTTAAATAATCATTGGGTCCTGAAACCTCCTTAGTTTATCTCATTCATATAAACATAAGCACTGCAAAAAACAAAATTAACAGTTCACTTCAACATTAATGGAGGCTGGTAATAATGGAACAAGTATAACACAAATAAAATAATATAGCAATCCACCAGCAGATTTCCTAATTCATCCCATTCATGTTAACATGAACATTGCAAAACCATAACTAACAGTCCTTTTCAATGTTTATAAGGCCTCCATTGCAATGGACAAATAAAAAATAATGTAGGATGGAATTAAATCCAAGAGGTAGACAATACCTGTCATTGTCATAGTCCCCATGTTATGGCTAAAGACCCTGCTGTGAGATGCAAGATCCCAAATACGTAAAGTCCCATCCAAATGAAGAACAAACACAAACTTTTTGTCGTGCAACTCCAAAATTACCAACTCCTGTACAGTACCTACCATTTTCCCCCTAAATACACATTTCAATTACATGTCTTATAATTCACACCATAGTGACAGGTTCAATTGACGAAAGAGACAATATATTAGAAAATTGGAGAAGATACTAAACATGCTTAACGAGTATTAGAATTTAAAAAGAAAATACCGTGGTATTAAACCCCACAAGCGTGTGATTCCAGCTTCGTCTCTCAGCTCATGAACAAAACCTTTGACAAAAACAAATTCAAAACAAACCATTGAAAAGTGATAAAATAGACATCACCGAAATTTCAAAACAAGAGAAGAAATTAAAGACAGTCAGAAGATGAACTTATGTTGCTATACAACTGAACCCCAACCCTATTTTCCAATTCACAATTAAAACATCCCACAACACCAGCCTAAACCAGACTAAGGGTGAAGTTTCAGTGCAATCTTAAGTTCCAATAGGACATACAAATAATACAGCTGAAATTTACTATGAAAGCAAACAGAGGCAAGAGAAAAACGCATGCCCAGAGAGGAAATAGCAAGTTCATACCAGGAGCACTGGGGTCTAGAACACCGAGTTGGAAACAGAAAACAGAACCATCACTCGTGCCAACAACAAGACCCCCGGCAGTGGCTGTCACAGCAGTTATCGCTGCCGCGTGATTGGCAATATAACCACGCACATTAACCTCCAGAAGCTCGTCCACAGGAACAATGGAAATGGACGCATATGCAGAAATATTTCGAATTCTCAAGAGGTACGCGACGCCAGAGACAGTCAACACATAGAGCAAGTAAGGGAATCTAGAAGCACCAGAAATCTGCGCAAATGACAAAGGCAACAAAATGAATTGCCAAAGCGAAAAAAACACACCAGCAAACCGTAACCAAATGTGGTGAAGAAGTTAAGAAACCTCGTTTTTGCATATGAACGCGAAGGGGCAAAGCGCGTCGGGGAAAGTGAATCTGAGTCCCACGCGAGGGAATTCCTTCGAAGCAGCGAGTTCAAGCAACTCGAGAGAGTGAGGTAGAGCCTTGTGAATTCTCCTGCGGTCAGCAAAACGGTAAGTTTTCCGAACGCGAAAAATGAAATTAAAAAGAAGAGGAAGAAGAGAACCAGATGAGATAGGTAGGAGGATCTCCGACGACGAAGCAGGAGGCGCGGTCGGAGGTGGTAGTAGAAGCGGCGTCGCCATTGACGGCGACAATGTTGGAGGAAGAAGGAACGTGGAGATCGATCCAGCGAACGGCGTCGCTTCCGGCAACGGGAACTTCCTTCCCAGCCAATGCTGATCCCGTTACCATTTTCTTCTAGTGGAATCGCAGTAGCGAAGCAAAACCCTAGTGCATGTGAAGAAGAGCTCGGGGTTTTGAGACTTGGCGCTAAAAGGTGAAAATAAAAAGAAAACGTTAGAAACATTTTTAGAATTTGACTCCCCCGTCTTTATAGTTTAATTGACTCAATTTCAATAGGATTTTACATGATAAAAAAAATAGCTTGTGTTTGAATTATAATAAAATAAAAATAAATTATATTTTATTATAAAATAAAGTTAATAATAAAGGAGAGAAGAAAAGAGAATAAAGGAAGATTAAATAATGAGATAATAGGGAGCAACTTCTTTATATATTAGTATTGATAGGAAGAGAGAGTCGCATAAAGGAAACAAATTACAACTTACTTAATACCTATGTTTACGTAAAGAGTAAGAGTAATGTAATGAGTCATAGTATTGATAGGAAGAGAGAGAGTCCCGTAAGGAAACAAATTACAACTTACTTAATACCTATGTTTACGTAAAGAAATGAGTCATATGAGTATCAATCATACCAAAATCATATGAGTAAATGTATCAATGGACAATCATTAATTCATAACATTCCCTTGCGTGTCTATTAATGAGAGAATGTGTCTAATTAAAACCTTACTAAGAAAAACCCTTTGGGATAAAAAAAAAATCTAGTGAAGGAAAAAGAGTACAACATTTTATATTCTTTAATACAATATTGTTCATGACATATTCTATCTCTCCCCCCTCATATAAAATTACATCATTGAGGTGACAGAGTCTGAACTTGTGAATCATTTGCTCAAAAGTTATTATTGACAAAAACTTTATAAATAGACATGTCATATTTTCACATGAATGAATTTTTTGGATATCTATATCATTCTTTCAATTGAGCAAGATACTATTGTTTTCATATATGGTTGTTGATTCCATCTTTGTCGGGGATAGTCACAAGTTTCTTGCACATGTTGAATTATATACCTTAACCAAACATATTCAAAACTTTCCTCGTAATTCTATATGATTAGATGATGTTGCTACTATGGTTTATTTCATATACCATCATAAAACCATTGTGTTACCACATCTGAACAAACATCTTGTTTATGATCAACTATTGTGACATTGTGAGAATATGTAAAATAACATGCATATACATAACTCATTGGTCTGAATATGAATTATTTGGAGGGAATAAGCTCATATTCGTAGTACCTTTAAGGTAACGAAGTATATGTTTTACTCCAAACCATTTTCTTCTTGTAGTTGAATAATTATATCTTGCTTAACAAATTTACAACAAATGCAATATTAGATCGAGTATAATTGGCAAGATACATTAGTGTTTCTATGACACTAAGATATGGTGTTTCTGGACCAAGAAGATCTTCATCATTTTCTTGAGGTATAAGAAGAGCATTTATCAACATCTAACGACCTCACAACTATTAGAGTGCATAATGGATGTGACTTGTTCATTTAGAACATTTTACGCGCCTTAATTATATAAGCTTCTTGATGTATAAAAAACACATTTGTTTAAATACTCAATTTGTAATCTCAAACAAAAATTTTACCTTTTCAAGATTCTTCATCTCAAATTCTTTCTTTAAGCAATCAATTGTCTTTGTGAGCTCATTAGTAGTTCCAATGATGTTTATGTCATTTACATAAACAATAATTATGGCAAAATCAATTTTTGATCTTTTCATATAAATACAAGAACAAATAGGATCATATCTATATCATTCTTTTAATAAGTATTCAATAAGACGGTTATGTCATACACATCCTGATTACTTTAATCAATAAAAGGGCTTGTTCAATTTTATTGAATAACCCTCTTTAGAATTTGTCTTGTTGGGCAAATAAAATCCTTCAGGGATTTTCATATAAATATGATTTTCAAGAGAACCGTACAAATAAGTTGTAACATCATTCATTAGATATAAATGCAAACCTTGTTGTGCAATTAGGATAATCAAATATTGCAATGTTGTTGTATCCAATACCACATAATATGTCTTTTCATAAATCAATATCAGGTTTTGTGAAAAACCTTGAACAACCAATTGTGCTTTGTATCTAATAATTCATCATTCTTTATTTGATTTTTGCGCAAAAATCCATATGTACCCAACGGGTTTCACAACTTCAGGTGTGCAAACCATAGGTCCAAAAACCTTTCATTTAGCAAGAAAATCTAATTATGCTTATTTGCATGTTTTCATTTTAGCCAATCATGTCTTTGTCGACAATCTTCAATAATCATTGGTTATTGATCCTCATTGTCATTCATAGCATTCATCGCTATATTATATGCAAAATTTTCATCAATGTTGACTTCATTTTGGTTCCATATTATATGATTCATGACATAAATTATAGAGATCTTATCATTTTCATCAATTTCAGGTACCTAAGGTTCTTCTGGAACAGAATCATTAATTATGTCAAATGAATCTTTTGAGATTTCCACCTTTTCGATTAGGTCATCTTGCATTTTAGCTCTCTTTCTCATTCAAGAGTTTTTATCTTTGGAACCAATAGGTCTATCACACTTCAAACGTGTCTTTGGAACTAACAGGCCTACCACGTTTCAGGCGTGTTATGAAATAATATCAAATATACTCAGAACATTAGCAATTGTTATATATGATTTGATTACCCTTTCTGTCAGTAAGAATATTTGGTATTGATTGACTAATTTTGTAAGTGAACTATCCTTTAAACTTCCAGTTCACATTCTTTTGTACGAGGCTCAAGATAAGATAATGATAATTTATTCCAACCAATATTCTTTTCCAATTATTTTCTTTCTCCCCCTAATGTTGGAAAAACTTATTCATCAAAGTGAAAGTCGAAAAGTCGAACTGTAAATAAGTCTTTTGTTGGTAGTTCAAGATATTCTATTATTGAGGGAGAATCATATCCAACATATATTCTCAATCCTCTCTAAGGACCCATCATAGTCCCTTTTGGTGGGGAAATTGAAGCATATACACCACACACACAAAAATTTACACGAAAATATTAGGTTACTAACCAAAAACCAACTACATAATAGAGTATTTGTAATAAATTTTATCTTAGAAGTTATGTCCAGTTAATTGTAATGCTATATCAAAACCGACTTGAATTGAAAATTATTTGTAGAATATAATGTTAGTTTTGAAATGGTGATTTAAGCCAAAAAGGGGGGGTTGAATTGACTTTCTAAAACTTTTTCGAAAGCTTAAACATATTTTCAATCGAATCAAATAGACTAGATCGTTAGGATGTAAAAGTAACAAATAAATACACTTTCAATCGATTAAAACATAAAATAGTAGACTAATTTGTTCTTGAACTATGAAAGAGTCGATTAAAAAGACAAATCAGTCGGCTAAAATACTGAAGATTTATGCAGAATGCAGAATTCGTAGATTTAACTCAAACATCAATCTTTTACATACAAGACTTGTTCCAATCAATATTTTTAACAAATATACAACCTCAGATTATACAAGAATGCATTAATCACACCAAAGAATGAATTGCTTAGTTTTCTTGAGTTTTAGAATAGATTCAAAGTGAGTGAGATGAAGGAGAGAGAATTGCACAGTTGTTTTTATACTAGTTCACTCAAACACAGAGTCACATCCAGTTTACGAAGAAAGCATGAGCCTGGTTTCCACTATATTCAAAAGTTTTAGAAATCACACACCAAGATTACACTTTTTAACAAAAAAACTCACAAGATTTTTGACTCACAAAAATCTAGACACACACCCTACAAGAATCACAATTACAGACCTGAAATCACATCAGGCAAACCAACGAGAGGCACAAGAACGTCCAAACCTGATGGTGGCTGTCCCTAGCCAACCATACATGTGTTCTTCAAGCTACTCACAAGCTAAAATGCCTCCAAGATCAACCAAGATCTTCAAACCACGAGTTGCAACTGTGTATTGTAAAGAGAGAGAGTTCTCCAGAGAAGAATGACAAAGTTTTGTGCTCAAAAACTCAGATTCACACCTCTGCTCTAGAAAACACAACACATATAGTTTGGTTTAAGTGAGAACAGTCGATTGAATTTTCTGTATAGTCAACTGATTTCACTTGACTTAAGTGAAATCAGTCAATTGAAAAATAATTCAACTGACTGAATGCATTCATATAATAAACTATATATTGCAAGCCTTTTTACCTGTTAAAACCCATTTTAACTGATTAAAAGAGACACATTAAGGCACACAAGACATCTAACATATGTCATATAGCCTAACAACATGATATAACAACAAAACATTACATTTAACATGTTATTTTCATATTTAACACATTAAAACTTAATCTTCAAGTGGATCTTCATTAATCTTCATCAAACACTTATAATCTTCATGCACATGGCTTTATTAATTCTTTGCTTCAAGTTTGCTTGTGCCAACAATCTCCCCCTGAATTGATGAAGCCAACATTCTCGAGTTGAATTGATGAGCTAAGATCCATAGAGAAACCTTAAAAAGCTTTTGCATACAAGATACCAAAATCCCAAACATACATCCAAGCAAAAGAACACAAACATACATACATATCACATATGCATATGCTCCCCCTATCACTAATAATGTGATTTAACTTCAGATATTAGATTAAGTTTGCAGTATTATATTGTTCCAACAAATTTATTTCAGGTTTTCCAATTTTAACACAATTTTAATCATTTAACACAATTGTACTCATTTTTCTCCCCCTTTGGATTCATCAAATGAAAGCAAATGCATAGACAAATGTGGAAAGATGAAAATTTTCATTAAAGCATTAACATAGGGTAGTATCAAGGCAGATGATACTTAAAACAAACAGAGCAAAAAGGAAACAAAATGAAAAATCATGAAGTTGAGACTGATATAATCAGTCGATTGAAATAGGAAAGTAGTCGATTAAAAAACTGGAACAAATAGACAAACACACAAAATGCAACACGAAAATGCAATGCATGACCTATGAGCCATCCCCTTCACTCATTCCTAGGGTTATCTATAACATCCCAACCGGATATTACTAATTCAAATAATTAAAATAGGAAATAAGTATAAAATCAAATTTATGACAATTCTTTTTCCCAAAACGTGGGAAAATTTAAAACATTTATTATACCGTAATAAACCAAAATCCACAAACCATAATCGTCGATTACAAATTCCGAGTCTGGTAAGATAAAGGTTTACCAAAAGTTTAAAATCCATAAAACAAGAAAACATCATAAAGGCTTTTCCCCTAGCTATCCCCTCTCCGAATTTATGCTTCACCAGCAACACTTGCAACATCATCTGCTTCCATGTAACGAGTTACATGATCATCGCCAAACACACACAAATAGGGTGAGCTCAAAATAAAAATGCATTACAAGGTACATTATAATAACAATTAAAAACCCCTAACACTTCTACTACACTAAAATCTCGGACCCAAACTTTCATATCTTCCTCTAGACACCTCTTGATTCTACACCCTTTGATGAACACACTAATCGATCTTTGTTGCCCGAGTGTCTACTCGTCCATCCGACTACAGGCCACCACCTAATAGTCCACACACATGAATAAATTGCCATGACCGCGACACCAAGTGGAGTTCCTCAAAATGAACCGCAGTCTGTAGTTGTCCTCAGACTACCAAACTCAATCAGTTACACTGAAGAGGACAATGTTCCAGAACCCCGCCGTACGAGCCACGATCTCGCACACTCCACTGGACTTCTAAAATCATCAGGCTATAACCTTGAGTGGCCACGTGTTACCCCAATACAAGTTACACTCGTAATTAGGGATGGCAACCGGGCAGGGCGGGGACGGGTTTCGCTATCACATACCCATCCCTGCAGAAAAAATTCATCCCCATCCCTATACCCAAACCCAGGGTATTAAAATTTTGTTTGATCCCTATCCCCACCGGGTAACAGGTATAATCTCGTACCCATACTCGTACCCGTGTTCTAACTACTTCAATATTAATTTTTATAAAAGAAAAAAAATTATTGTAAAGAAAACATAATATAATCAAATATTCAATATTAGGAGGGCTTCTTTCTTCCATATGAAATACTTTGAAAAAAATTATAATTGTTTACATTTTAGATTAGAATACCAAATAAAATTTCATGAGAACCAAAACATTTATTAAATTTGCAAACTACAAACATTAATGAAACTTAGTTGATAAAATTAAAAAATATTTAAAAAATATATATAAAAAGAAAACAAATATTCAAATTAAAACATATTTTAAATGTTTGTTTACTTCAATTTTTTAAATTCTAATGAATCTCTTTTTTATACACTAATAAAAGTCATAATACATCACTTGATCAAAATAACACAAAGAACAAATAATAAAGATAATAATAAAATTTTGACATAGATTTTGTATCTTCTAAACTCCAATATATGTTGGATAATGACAAAAAAATATTCATAGCAATTACATTAAATTTTTATATTGTAGTTAATAAAATTTATTTATACAATTAAAGTAAAAAAATTACAGTATGATTAATAATGAGTTTTAGAAAATAAAAAATAATTTGATAGAATATATCGAAATACTATTCTACATGATGAAAATAAAAAATAAATAAAAATATTAAAAAATTAACAAATGTGTGTCTCAAAAATAATTTGAGAGACTATTGAAAGAAATCGCACAAAAGAAATCAAATGTATAATTAAGGGTATGATAAGATGAAAAATACCTTAGAGATATAAGAAAACTTTTCAAATATCAACATATATACTCAATGGTTGAAAAATAACGAAAATTATTTTAACGAAACAAAAGAGTTCTTCAAATTAAACAAAAATTAATAATAATACGTAAATATTTTTTTTATATTACCTTAAATTGAGAGTATAAACATTCTCATGTGAAAGGAAAATATACAATAAATAAAAATATTTAAAAATAATAGAAATATTCAAATGTGAGGCATACAAAATTTTTAATCAACATACATCATTTTAACATAATTACATAAATGTTATAATAAGATGAAAAATATATTGGAGATGCGAATGAATTTTATGACAAACCAAATAATTAGAAGAAATAGAAAATAGAAAATATATATAGTTACTTAATTAATTGTGAATATTTTAATTAATAATTTAAACGGGATGAGAGATATGACGGGGACAGGTATTATGGCGGGGATATGTACATCCTCATACCCATCCCCATACCCAATTGAAAAAGTCGGGGATTCTCCATACCCATACCCATACCCAGTCAATGCGGGGATTCCCCGTCAAAACGGGGACGGGTTCGGGCAATACCCACGGGGACAAGTTTATTTGCCATCTTTACTCGTAATTGGCCCCCCAACAAAGCATTTCATCAAGACCTTCATCCAAAGTTGTGTAGAATCCCTCGCATAATCCATTACTGCATCCAAAACCGCCTAACACAACATCCACGTTGCTAGGTTAACTCGCGTTCTAGACCACCTGGCGGAATACTTGGCGCCGCTGGACGCCAACCCACTGGATTTTGGTCTAAGCCCAATTCTACAACACACTGCTTGGCAGAACCACTTCCGTCGCCAAGCGCCAACTCTCGAGTTTTACTCTAGAGTTCACTTTGTGGCCTATCTCTTGGCAGTTTACACCGTTTTGCCAAACGCCACACCAATAACTAGTAATTTACTAGTATTTGGCACTTTAAAATAGGTTCCAATGAACCTATTTACACAAGAGACTCAGTGCACGAAAAACATGCATCCATGACAAGTAAATACACTTTCATATCATTAAGTTGAACTCAACTACACAATATCACATGGTCATACACCAAACACAACCATATTCTTGCTATTATACATCCTGGAAAATCACAATAAATAAAACTATCAAAATAAAGTGTTGTACCCAACACACAATCTTACACAACCAAACAATATACAAACCAGAAAGAACACATAACCATTGACCCAAAATATCGCACGGGCAATAAAATAGTAATAATGATAATAATAAAAAGAACAAAAAAAATAACAATAATAATAATAATAATAAAATAAAACAATACAAATAATAATAATAATAATAATAAAATAAAATGAAACAATAATACTAAAAAGATAAAATAATAATAATAAAATAATAAAATAATAAAAATAAAATCAAGAATAATAATAAATAATAATGATAATAAAATCATAAATAAAATAATAATAATAATAATAATAATAAAATAAAATAACAGTAAAATAAAATAAAACAAAAAATGATAGTAATAATAATAAAGATAAAGATAATTATAAAATAAAATAAAATGAAAATAATATTAATAGTAATTAAAATAATAAAAATAAAAATAGTAATAATAATAATAAAATAATAACAAAATAATAATAATAATTATTATTATTATTATAAAAATAATAATTATAATAATAATAATAATTATTATTATTATTATTGTAGTAAAACGAAATTTTAAAAATAAAAATAATAATTAATGAAAATAATAATAAAATAAAATGAAATAATAATAATGAAATAGTAATATTTATAAAAAAATAATATTAATGATAAAATAAATAAAATAATAATAAAGATAATAATAAAATAAAATAAAATGAGAATAATACTAATAATAATAATATTAATTAAATAAAAATAAAAATAGTAATACAAATAATAATAATAATAATAATAATATATAATAATTTTAATAAAAATAATAACAATAATAATAAAATGAAATTTTTAAAATGAAAATGAAAATAATAATAATAATACAGTAATATTAATAAAATAATAATAATAATAATAATAAAACAATAATAATGATAATAAAATTATCAATAATATAAAAAAATGATAATAAAAACAATATAAGAAAATAATAGTAAAATAAAATAAAATAATAATACTAATAAATATAATTATAAAATAAAATAAAATGAAATTAATAATAACAATAAAAATAATAATAATAATCAAAATAATAAATATAAAAATAATAAGAAAAATAAAAATAATAAAAATAAAAATCATAGTAATTGTAGTAATAATTGTAAAATAAAATAAAATAAAAGAATATAATAATAATAATAATAATAATAAAAATAACAATAATAATAATAATAGAAATAATAATAATAATTAATATTATAATTATAATTATAATAAAATAATAAAAATAAAATAATAATAATAATAGTAAAAGAAAATAATAATAGTAATAATAAATAATAATAACGGTAAAATAAATAAAATTAATAATAAGAATAATATTAAGTATGTCGTATTTAGAAGAAAAACTCTAAACATCTGTCAAGCAAAAAAGAAGAATCATGATAATCATAACAATTATTGCGTCACAAAGAGAACTCAATACTACGGAAACCACAAACACATACATACTCTCTCTAAAACCACATACGAAAGCTTCAAGAAGTTAAACGATACGAGAATTTGATTCATGCGAAAGCTTTCACGCATCAATATATAACACAATTGCATATAATATCATTAAAACAAGAAATGACAGCTCCTCTAACCTGAATTTCCCGTATCAAAGCTCTTCTAGAGTTCTTTTTGCTCCAAAGAGTCACACATTTGCCTCCACACTAAATGTGTGCTTGGAAAACTCTTCCTTTGTCAATCCACAATTGAATCCCCACCAAACAGAGCTGTCAAAATCGGTAACCCAGCCCGACCCGACTCGATCCACTACGGGTTGATGATTTAGTGAGCCAACCCAACCCGGCTCACTTTTTAGCGAACCAAAATTTTTTTAACCCGACCCAGCCCACTACGAGTTGGCGGGTTAAATGGATTGGCTCACGGGTCCACTTAATTAAAAAAATATAAATTTTTTTATTTTTTTTAGTCAAAAGTAAATTGTAATTATAATATAAATAAACTTTAACGCAATCCAAATACAAACCAAAATAAAAAAAATACAAATTATTTATGTGTTGGATAAAAAAATAACCTAACATGACCCAAATGTAAAGTCCAACTTAATAAAAAAAATAAAAAACACTTGTGTGACCATTTTATATGCGGGTTGGTGAGCCAACCCGGCTCACCATGGGTTCAACCCAGGTGAGCCGGGTTCTAGATGAGCTGGGTAAAAAATCAACCCGTATTAAAATTTGTAAAAAATTTTCAACCCAACTTGGCCTCGTGGTGAGCCAGGTTGGCTCGTGGGTTCCAACCCATTTTGACAGCTCTACCACCAAAACCTTATTGTTTCCTCTTTACTTTGATCTTAACCTAAGTATTTCACTAACATTACTAAGAAAAATGAAAATTAAATGGAAGAGGTAAATGACCATTAATTGTCATTTACTTGACCGTTTGTAGCCCTTCTAGTTTCCTTCAATGAAGGCTAACGTCTCTCCTCACCTTCCACAATGGTTGTCATACACAAGACTTGAATCCAAATCTTTTTATATAATCAAGTACTCTCAACCACTTGAGCTAGTACTATTCCTTATCTTCTCTTTCCACATTAATTAACTTAGAGATTCCCGCCCTCGCATTTATTAAATAAATATTTATTTATTTATTTATTTTTCACGGGTCTTACATTATCTCTATTGTAGACATTTGAAAGGAGGTCATGAACATTATGCAGCTGGTCATCCAGGTCTTGGAACCTTGTTGTGCAATAAACATGGTGTGTATTTTGTGCCATGTTCAGATTTTGAAGTTGGTTGAGAACCATTCTCTTAAACTGGGAGTATGTAGGTCCAATGTTCTTAGGAGGGTTATAAAGCTCAATTGCCATGTGATGGGGTTCATCTTCCCCTTGGTTTCCTCCACTAGTTTCCACTTCATGGTCATTGGATCCAACTTCAATATTTGCACCATAATCTCCTTCAACCAGCCAAGTGTTGTCTATCTTGGTGAATCTCATCTTGTGCATATTCATTGTGGAAACATGATTTAGAAGACCAGTAGACTTTTCAAGTTGTCCTTCCACATCCACACCAAATTGCTCAATGAACTTGGAGATTAGCACCACATATGGAAGCTTGGAATCCGTGAGCCTCTTTGCTTTTATCATGTGGTCACGGATGGTGGATGTCCAGTCCACCATCACACCATTTTGAATATAGTACATCACCACAAGATCTCCTTCATTTAAGGTTGCATGATTGCTCCCCCTAGGCATGATGATTTTGGTCACCACCATAGCTAGCAACCTTTCCTCCACATGAAGCCTTCCCACATGGAAATTTCTAGTTTGCTCACCTTGATTATGCACACATTGGTTGAAATATTGCACTTTGTTGAATTCATCCACTGCACTAGTTTCACCCTTACGAACTTGCACACCTCTTTGCCTTAGGCCAAATGTTTGCCTAGTGATTTCCATGTCCACACCTTTGACACTTGTTTTGAGAATGCCACTATTGAACTTGAGGTTGGCATAGAACACCTTCACCAAATTCGGATACACCTTGCTCGAAAGCTCAAGGAATGTCTTCAATTTTTTAGCGTTGAGATGTTGCTCAAGGGTGCCAAAGTTCTTTGCCCTTAGCCACGACATGCGAATCACCTTAGGAAGAATTATTTGCTTCCTATTGATTTCAATCAAGAAAGTCTGAATTCTTTCTTCATGGCCTTCAAACCATACTTCAAGCCTTCCATGATTCAAGGCATTGGGAGATGATGAAGTAGGTGGGGTGGAGTTTTCATCATCCGAGGGGGTTGTTTGTTGTCTTCTAGGCATGGTGAATTGTAGGTTTGACTTGTACTAGCAGATGAGAATACTAATGCATGATGCTTATGCAAGTATTTATAGAATCAACATGATGCTTATGCTCAACTATAACTAATAGGGGTAACCAATGTGCAAATCATAGACCAAGGGTTCGCAGTTACGAATTCTTAAGTAAGCACATATTTGGACTTACAGTTTACTTAGTAAACCAATGAATGATTATCATCTCTACTCAACAATAACTAATATGGATATCTAATGTGCAAATCATAGAGCAAGTTTTCGTAATAATTATATCTTAAGTGTGGATTTATAATTTACTCAATAAGTCAACAAATGCAAAATCACTCATACTCCATTATAACTACTAGGGATATCTAATGTGCAAATCATACAACATGGGTTCACAGATATTAAGTTTTAAGTAAGCACATGTGTGGATTTACAGTTTACTGACTTAATCCAAGAAAAATGTAAGCGAAAACATTTCAGAAACAACAACAACCAAAATAAGAACACATAATCTTAACCCTAACCTCAACAACCCACATTTAAAACAAAACCCATCTTCGTTCCTGCTTTTTACACAAAAAATAATCACAAGCAATACGCAAAAATAAATACAACTTACCACCACACATCTTTCGAAGAAGCGGCCCCAATTAGATTTCACCACAAAGATGAAACCCACAAATTTACGCCACTACAACGATAAAGAAACTACAAACCACAACAAAAATCTCTCCTTTTCACCCTAATGGATACGAACGCCGAATCGTCGAAGCTTTCGTCCAATGGGTAAACCCACACTGTTGCGACGAAGAAGAAGAAGAAGGGTTTTTAAAAAATAGGGGTTGAAGATGAAGAATGACGATTGAAGATGAACATCAATGGTTGAAGACGACGAACAAGATACTTTTTAGTTCAACCATTTGCACTTTCGCTTTTTGTTTTTTCTCCACCAATTTTCACTCCCGCTTTTTACTTTTTTTCCTTCCGCTTTCTTCCAAAAACACCAACGTGAAAATTGAAAAAAAATTAAAAAATAGATGCCACGTCATGTTGTGAGATAAGTTGTCAAAAATGGATGTTATTATACCATTTTCCTATTGTATAACAACGTCGGGCTTTTAATAACTATTGAAATCCCTTATGTGAGTTGTTCGATTGTTCCTCTCATGTTTTGTGGTAATTGGCATTATTATTATTTTTATATCTTTGATAGAGCTTTAACGGCATAAGCCTATACAAATGCTTATATTTCTCTATTAGTGCAATATAGGGCTAACCAAGGATCAAGGATCAATCCGCATATACAATAAATAAATTGAGCAATCTATGAGTGTATGATATGATTCGAGCGGGGAAATTAATAACACTAGTCTAAAACTGTCTAGAATGAATGCAAAGGCTTTGGATGTACTTAAAATGATGTAAAATTGAATGCACAACAATTGTTTGACGAGAAGCTTAAAAGAAATCTAGTTGGACTCTATATGTTTGATGAAAGTGAATGCAACTAGTTTCATGCAACACTGAGCTAAAAAACTTGTCCATACGATTCTATATACTTAATTCCTAACGAATGTGATTGAAAATGCATATACAAACTACGGTGCACATGAACTCAAAAACAAAACTAAATGTTGAACAGTGTATTAAATTGATGCAATGCTATCGTGTATTTAATGCTGAAAATGATGTAAAACATACATGTATTCATAAATGCAACATACAAAACTACTAATTTGAAATTAAAATGCGAATTGCAAAAATTCCCAAACCTAAACCCCAATTAACGATAATAACAGTAAAAGTGAAATTCATCAAATTCTGAGTTTTAGTGTGTGCGAATTGAGTTCAAGAGGTTTATGGAAGCTTAGTGAGCATAGATCAAACACAATGCAATAGAGAAAACACCTGAACAATGAAAATTCGAATGAAAGAGTATCATAACCGAAAATGATCACCAAATCAGTTTCTGCTTTTTGCTCACATGAACTAGATTATGCTTTTGATTCTTCAAGAGCTACTTTGCACATCTAGAGTGTAATTGTAGGCTTCATATCCTCACTAAGTTGAGGTAGTGGCTATGCATGTATTATAACTCAGAATTTTACAAAAACTTAATCAAGTTCATATTGAACATGAGACAAATCCAATTTGTAAATGAAACATACACAATTGAAACATATTTGGACAGAAAATAGAAGTGATTGAACGATGAAATTTAATGGAAACAATTGAACAATAATGTTATTACAGAGATCACCAAAGAAAATCTGAATCCACAACCTATGCCTCACTTTGGAGTTCAACGATTATGAATCATAAAACTAAGAGTAAAATCAAGAAATCTAAACCTCAATTCTCTTTGCTTAACTATGTAATGTAGAAATCCTTGGATGATTAAGTTAAACAACCACACAATGACGAACTTGAACTCTGTAGCAATGTGCATCTAGCTCTTCATGCTCCTCTAAGATTTCTTTCTGTTCAAGCTTCCCCGAACTCAACTCTCTTTTCATTCTACATGACTCTTATTTATTCCTATCTACTTACTGACTGGATTAAACTACAATTACAAGTTAATAAAAATTCTCTACAACAGGTAACTCTTAGTGTTGATATCTTAGTTGAATTTCATTTCCAGGTGCAACAGGTTGTAGGTCCAACAAGTGCTTCTATCCTTATTGTCTGACAGTGATGGGTTGTTCCAGCTCTTCAGGTAGCCCATTGGAATTTCTTACTGGTTGCAGCATATTAAGGTTCACGGGTCCAACCTTTCTCCAATCATAATGCATCAAGTTAAGCTTGCTGGTGCAGTCCAAATTAGGTGAAAAATGGTCTCGGTTCACATCCACCTTAGTGCAGGCTTTTTACTTTCAATTATAAGTCACCTTGCCTCACTTAAATGTACCTAAAATTTCGTTAACAAATGAAAAAAGATGATTATTAGTGTATGAAATTATTTACTAATGAGCTAAGACAATGTACTTCTAATTATATTAAGGTAAATGCTACCTAAAACTAAAGAAAATAAAGTCTACTTGTAACTAATGAAAAACAATTAAAGGCTAACTAAAAATGACAATTAAAAATATTATTCTAATTTTGAAGTCAGAATATAAAAGTAATTATTCAAAATCTATTTAAATGAATTAAAACTACCGTATTCTATTACTAACCAAGTATTTAAACTACCCATTTGAGGTTAAAACAATACTAAGATTAGACTAGGACTAAAAGAACCTAAGAAAATCTAGGACATTCTCGTCTACTCTACATTATCACTAAAATAGGCTAAAACTAGTAATTAAAAGAAAATTCAACTCAAGGCCTAGCTATCTAATCTACGTAAGAAAGGTTCTAAAATGCTAAGAATGACACTAGCTACCCTTAAAGAAGTGTTCTTAAGCTCGAAAAACATGAGCACTTGGGGACTCGTAACACCCTCCTACTTAAATCATTTGCACTCTTGGGCAAAACTGAAAATAGAATACAAACACTAAACAATTCTTTCACAAATTTTTTACACCAAAACACCATCATTATTCCAATTTCTAATATGCATACACTAGTGCACTTTGGGCTTTCTAACTTGGGCTTTTGCTTCGGTTATAGCATAAACGAGGCATATAAATAAGCGGTGATAGTTTTGTAATTTATGCAACGCTTTATGCCTCGGTTATCAGTTGACCTGAGACAGAAACCTGTCTTATGACTCAGTTCTAAGTGACCAGAGACCTAAAGCCTCTCTCAATTTTGCCCCCTCCCGCCACTTGGAATTTTTGAATTTAAAACAAAAGCTTTATGCCTCAGTTATTACTGACCCGAGACAGTAAAGTCAGTTTTAGCCTCGGTTGTTACTGACCGGAGGCAGTAAAGTTAGTTTATGCCTCGGTTGTTACTAACCCGAGGTAGTAAAGTGGCCTACTAAATACTTTTTTTTCTTTTTTTTGAACTCTATGGCCTGGGTGTTAGGAGCCGAGGCGAAATATGTTGATGTTGATATGCCTCGATTTTTAATTGAACCGAAGCAGAAGGTGGGTTAAATATCCCTAAATCCAGAAACAAATCCATCTTCTTCATTGTGCGCGAAAACAATCTTTGGTGCGCAAAATCTCATCTTCTCTATTCAGTCCCGCGACCCACCATCGTAGATCTGCCGTCGTGCCTGCCTTCTCCACCTGCTGCCGGCGTTGCGCCTCCTCCGATGAGAAGAGTAGCTGCGCCACCTTTGTCCGCATATTGGGGTATTTTTTGCGTTTCCATTTTGCGATTTGAATCCATTTTCTTAGGTGCTTTTCCTGTAGGGTTGGGATTCGTCTTGCTGCGTTTCCTCACATTTGGGTGCAGATGAACTTCGAATAGTGGTTGATTGAATGGTTGTTGGCATCGGACTTTGGATGCGCGAGGTGGTGGGTAAAGACTCGAGTTTTTCAGCTATAGGCTGACGACTATGACCATGGTGATGTTTTGCGAACTGGCAGAGTTGCGTTCTGGGTCAATGAGACGCAACACTCGTAGGTGGTTTCTATTGATGGTGGTTGAAACGTAAGGAGATCTGCGAATGATAATGGAGGCATTTTCCAGTGAAGCTCACATATTGTGCTTGCTCGTGTTCTTGCAAGTTTCAACCATTTTTGAATTATTTTTCTTTTTAAATTTTTAACGTATTTTATGCCTCAGTTGGTATCAGAACCGAGGCAGTAATGATGAGATATGCCTCGAGTAAGAACCGAGGCAGAAAGGTGAACCCTTTTTACCTCGGCTAAATATGCCTCGGGTCTTAAACTAAGGCCAAATGACCAAAATAATCGCGGCAGACTATCATAAGTTGGTAATCGATTACCACACTGATTTTTGCGAAAATTTAGTTTTTCTTAGAGGAGTTGCGAGCTGACTATTATTCTAACAATCTTACAACTAACCAGAGAAAGTTAAGTCTATTACAATAAGAACTTTAAATATAAAATGTATTGTCTTCAATATCTTCAAGTATTTTCTTCAATATCTTTATCATCATCAAAATCTTTTTAATCAATCTTCTTCTTTTGTCAACAATCTCCCCCTTTTTGATGACGATCAAATATATGTTTAAGTTTTTGTAATTCCTGCATTTAGGCAACTTATAGGAAAAATTATTAATAGTTAAAGAACCCTTTAAACTTTTTCTCCCCTTATTTTGATCAAAAGATAAAAAGGGCTTTTGAAAGATACTCCCACTTAATCAGATAAGAATTAGAGTTAAAGAGCACACAAGACAAATATGACATAGAGAATTGTTATTCAAAGAAAAGTTCATAACAGAAGAAGCAATAACAGTAAACTTAACAACTAGCCCCCCCTAAAATTCTGCACTCATGTCATCATCATCATTAGTATGAGTGAATTCATCAAATATTGTTTCTAAATTGGAGATCCTAGTATTGACTTCTCCAATGGATCTAAGAACCTCTTCATGGCAAGAGGTAGATAGAAGGAAAAAAGGCTTCAAGTCTTTAGTTCAGACTTGTTGGTATCGCGCAGCGGAATGACTAGACAATGGTCAAAAACCAATAGGGGGGTGAATTGGATTTTTATAAAACTTAAGAGATTTAAAAAATTTTCTCAAAATTTTACTCATTAACTTACAGTCACTGTTATTTTAAATGCAAGTGCAAATAAATAAAGAGTTTAGGGAAGAAGATAAACACTGATATTTATAATGGTTTAGATCAAAAGACCCAATGTCCAGTTGTTAATCTCTTAAACAAAGAAATTAACTCAATCACTATAATAATCAGAGTACAAACAATTTATAAAAGAGTAAAGGATTAGAAAACACCTCTCTTAAGCAACCACAAGAGATGAACAAAAACTCCCCCTAAGTCACACAGAGGATGACCAACTTTCCTAGCAACAACACATCACTCAATCTTCTAAGAATTCACTTAGAAAAAGTTATCGCTCACTCATACTAGGCTTTTCAAAGCTATTTTTAAGAATCTCATAGAGCACCACTTTGCAGTCACATCACAAGAACTCTGAATCTTAAAAAGGTACTTTTGAAGTTGGAAACTGAGTTCTATTTAAAAAGATTTTCGAAAGTTGAGTTAGAAATGAAGAGTTGAGTTGAAACTACCAAGGATAATCGATTACCACTTAAGATAATCAATTATTCTAGTGGTTTTCAAAAACAAAGTTTTGCAGTGGTAATCGATTACCCAAAATGACAATCGATTATCTCATGTCATCTTTATGAACATACCCACCTCCAAATGGCACAATCTTCATTTGCTCAAGGTAAGTGTGAGAGATTTCATTAGAAAGAGAGGTGCTTTGACGAAGTTCCTGTTCGGTTGGAACCTGTTTGTACTCACATATGCGAGATATGAGAAGAAAGTATGGAAGAGGATATTGAGTAAGCTTCCTTGCCTTAAACATGGTTTCCATAAACAACATTGACCAGTCAATCATAATATGATTTGTTAAGCAGTAGATGATCAATAGATCAACTTCACTGCATTGAGCATGAATGGTGCCACGTGGGCACAAAATCCGTACGACTAGATGGTGAAGTAGCATTGCTTCAATTGTGAGAGGGCCAACCAATAAATTTTTTCTGATTTGAAGATCCGATTGCCTTAAGAGAGACTGATATGTGAGAATTCTGTTGAATCTGTCGATGTGAGTAGACAAGATAGATGCGCGTTCAACATAGGGAGGAATTCGTGCTACGTTGGTTCAAATATCATCATCCAGAATTATTTCTACTCCCTTTACTTTTTATAGCCGATGTTTCCTTTGAATTTAAGGTTATAATGGAAAACGCGAATAAGATCAGGATAGTAAATACCCTGCATTTCTGTGAAGAATCGAATGCCTTTTCCTCAAAGAGATCAAGACAGGAGAATCATTGGTTTCAGAACCAGCCATTATTGATAAACTTGGGCATTTGTAGTGGTTTTTCTTTGAAGAGAGTGAGAAACTCAGGGCGTCTATTTTCACCAGAGATCAAACCATTAATGGAGGCATCTCTTAGAGGAAGATCAGTAGAGGATGAAGGTTGAGCACTGCGTCGACGAGTCGGAATCTTCCTGTGACGTTCTTCCATTGATTTTTAGAAAATAGAAGGATATGTTTTTAGGATTTTGAAAAGGGGTAAATTGATTTTAGATGGTTGTGAGTGAATAATTGGTTTTGGAAGTAAGATTTTATAACAGAGAGAAGAAAAACGTTTTGATTTGGTGATGTGATGAAGAATCTAGCCGTTACAACGACTAATTGATGAAATTTTAAGGCTGAACGATGAGTGATAATCGATTATCAAACGTGGTAATTAGTTATTTGCTCATATTTTAGAGACCAGAAAGGGGCAACGAAGGTGGGTAATCGATTATTGTAAGTGATAATCAATTATTTGCTCATAATTTGGAAAAATAAAATGTCCCGAGAAGGTGGGTAATCTATTATTTGCTCATAGTCTGAGAACACAAGAACATGAAGATGACCTGATAATCGTTTACCTGAAATGGTAATCGATTATTTACGTTGATTTTCGCAATTTTTATAAAACTCGAATTTGTGCATTTTTGTTCAGTTTGGTGCATTTTTAAGACACTTCTAAAATTCCCATATCTCTCCTAGGTTCATAAAATCTATCTTTGGCTAAAGGTTTGGTAAAAATATCAGCTAATTGATGCTTTGTATCTATATATTCTATCTCACAGTTGCCTTTATTTATGTGATCTCGTAAAAAATGATGTCTAATTTCTATGTATTTTTCCTAGAGTTCATTATGGAATTTTTGGTTAAATTAATAGCAATGATATTATCACATTTCGGAGGTATATGATTTAGAAAAATATTATAATCTTCTAACTGTTGTTTCATCCAGCGAATTTGAGCATAACAATTTTCAGCAGCTATGTATTCAACCTCTATAGTTGATAAAGCCACATATGCTTGTTTCTTGGAGTGCCAGGAAACTAATGAGCTTCCTAAGAGGTGACAAGTACCATTGGTACTTTTTCTATCCATTTTATAGCCACCATAATCAACATCATATTACCCTATTAAACTAAGTGAGGCCCAAAAGGATACCAAATTCTTTTTATTGTTATAAGATGTGATTCTTTAGGACTGGCTTGAAATCTAGCACAAACACATACAAATTGCATAATATCAGGTCTACTTGTAGTAAGATATAAAAGAGACCATATCATACCTCTAACCAAAGTTTGATTTACTTCAATACTCGATTCATCTTTATCCAAATAGCAGAAAGTTACCATAGGAGTACTTACTGCTTTAACAATATCCATTTCAAATTCTTTAAGTACTTCCTTACAGTATTTAGATTGGGATATGAATGTCCCTTTTTCCATTTCCTTAATTTGCAGTTCAAAGAAGAAAGTTAATTCTCCCATCATTGACATTTCAAACTCACCCTGCATTATACTTGCAAAACCTTCACAAAGAGATTTATTAGTTGATCCAAAAATTATATCATCAACATAAACTTGAACCAATAAAATATGTTCACCTACTCTTTTAATACACAAAGTTGAGTCTATCTTACCTCTTTCAAAATCATTTTCTAACAAAAATGTGCTCAAGCGTTCATACCAAGATCTAGGTGCTTATTTTAAACCATAAAGTGCCTTCTTTAATTTATAAATGTGATTTGGAAATTTATAATCCTCAAAACCAGGAGGTTGTTCAACATACACAGCTTTTTTGACAAAATCATTTAGAAAAGCACTTTTGACATCCATTTGATATAATTTAAATTTCATAATAGAGGCATAAGCAAGAAGTAAGCGTATAAATTCTAACCTTGCAATAGGAGCATAAGTTTCATCATAGTCTATACCTTCTTCTTGTCTGTATCCCTTTGCCACAAGCCTAGTCTTATTCTTAGTAATATTTTCATCTTCATCCAGCTTATTTCTGAACACCCATTTTGTCCCAATTACTTGAAGTGATTCAGTTTTTGGAATCAACTCCTATACTTCATTTCTTTCAAATTGATTTAGCTCCTATTGCATTGCAATGCACCATTGATCATCTTGAAGAACTTCTTGAACATTCTTTGGTTCAATCTGTGAAACAAAAGCTACATTCATACAAAAATTATTCATATTTCTAGTGATTACCTCTTTTGAAATATCACCAATGACGTTGTCTAAAGATAGTCCTCTTGGTGGCTTACAACATTTTTCATGATCTTCAGGTTGAGGAGGAGGATTCTCATTTAAATACATTTCATCAAAAGCCTCCTGAATATATTCTTCATCACCTACATTTTTCTTATTTGACTCAAGAGGGTTCTCCTCGAGGTCTATAAGTCTAGTAAAATCAGCTGACTATATGAAAAATTCAACCGAATGATTTCATTTAAACCAAACTATATATATTGTGTTTTAGAGAGTGTAAGACCCAGGAAAATATTAGAATAAAGAGCAACCCACGAAGGAAAAGTGATAGCTTGGTAAAGATTGTTGATTTATTTAAATTAATTATTTTAGTGAATTATAGAATGTGGAATAATTATTAGAGTGATTTAATAGAGTGTTTAATTTATTTAGGTTATTTATTTAAATTATTGAATGTGAAATAAATGTGAAATAAATATTCCTCTTAGCTTAGGAATGGGATTTCTTTTAAATATCTTTGCTATATATATATATATATATATATATATATATATATATATTTATTTTTCTCTCTCTCCTTTCCATGGTTGCAGTATGCAATATACGTATAATGTTTTAACGCAACATTCAATTTTAGCTTTTGTTCAAAAACCCTTGGTGCCGCCCACACACAAAACAAAAGCCCTTTTATCTTATTTATTTTGAAATCATTGCTGTCACTTTTTCCTTTTAAGAATGGAAACGTCTTTTTTTCTTTATTGGTTCAGTCCAAGGCTTGTGAACCTGTTTATCATCAACAACATGTTTATGAGTGTAAGGTCCATTCAAGATTGCATCCCATGTATCTTGGTCAATTGATTCAATTAAGATTTTCATCATAATTTTCCAAAATTGGTTGTTTATGCCACTAAACATAGGTGACCTATGAATAGAGGCACCTTCAACGAAGGAAAACTTGTTTTCAGCCATTTCAAATAGTTCAAAACAGTATAGTTTTTGAACTATTTATAATAATTCAATCTATTGTTATGGAAATCAACCAGATGAAAAACCTTGTGAAAACTGGACTATTTTAAATACCAATTGAAACACCTTTTGAAAGCCTGTGCAAAGTTTACAATAGGGAAAGCAACCTTAGAAGCTATTTTTGGCTCTCAAAATTGTGTCTTTGGAAAAGCTAGATTTGGTTACAATCCTATTTTCGAAAAGAAAACCAAGAAGTTCTCTAGTTTCTTTTCAAAACGTAAGTCAAATGATATGCCATTCATTTCTTGCAACTATTGTATGAAGAAAGGTCATGTTATAAAGAATTGTTATGTTAGAAAGTATAATGTTCCTAAAAGGGTTATGAAATGGATCCCAAAAGGATCTAGAAAGGTGTAACCATGTTGGACCCAACCTATCAAAGGGTATCAAATAATACAAGTATGTTTTACAGGTCATAAAAAGTGAGAAGAAAGATTTGTGGTACCTTGATAGTGGTTGTTCGAGACATATGATATGTGACAAGACCAAATTCATAAAGTTGGAGTTGGAGGATGAAGGATTTGTGACTTATGGAGACAATAACAAAGGGAGAATACTTGGAAATGGAGTCATAAGCAATGGATCGTCATTCAACATCTAGAATGTGTTACTGGTAAAAGGGTTAAAGCACAATTTGATAAGTATAAGCCAACTTTATGACAGGGGTTTTAAAGTTGCATTTGAACCAAATCATTATGTTATCTATGATGCATGTGGTAGCATTATATTGATAGGAAAAAGAGTCAACAATATATACTTGCTTGATCTGCATCACACATCATTTAACATTTATTTTTTGCTTACAAAAGAGGATGATACTTAGTTATGACATAGGAGGTTTTGTCACATACACATGCATCATTTTAATCAGTTAGATAGAAAACAATTGGGTGAAGATTGTCAAAAGGTAAAACAGATCAAGGTCTTTTAAACCTAAAAATTGTGTTTCAACTGAAAGATCTTTGGAGTTGCTTTACATGGATCTATTTGGTCCATCTCAAAGCATGAGTCTTGGTGGAAATATTTATGCATTAGTCATAGTAGATGATTTCTCTAGGTTTACATGGACTTTGTTTTTAGTAGCAAAAAATGACACATTCCATGCTTTGTAGAAAACATGGGATTAAGCATAACTTTTCTACTCCAAGAACTCCACAACAAAATGAAGTAGTTGAAAGAAGGTTAAAATACCTTTTTGGTCCCAATTTTCGTCAAGTTTTGTCAAATAAGTCATAATTTTGGTTTTGTGTTCAAATAGGTCCCTATTTTCGTCAATTTTGTTCAATTGGGTCCATTTTTGCTAACACCGTTTAAATCATTAACGACCATGAACAGTGACTGCCACGTGTCACTTCATGGTTTTTTTAAATTTTTAATTTTTTTTAAATTTTTTTAAATGTCCACTTGTTAACTCAGGCATGCCACGTGTCAAAGTCAATGTTCTATATTCAATTTGGTCCCTATATTTGTTATTTTTGTTCAATTTAGTCCCAATTTTGTTTAAAATTGACCAATTTAGTGATGAAAATACACTAAAGATAGATAATTAAGCATCAAACATCCATCACGATGAACACAAAAAGGTAATGGAATAATGGGAAAATAATGACTCATCATTCACTTTGGAGTTCAAAGATTATGAATAATAAAACTAAGAGTAAAACCAAGAAATTTGAATAACAGTTCTCTTTGTCTAACTATGTAGTGGAGTAATCCTTGGTTGATTCAGTCAAACAACCACACACTGGCAAACTTGAACTCTGTAGCAACATGCATCTAGCTCTCCATGCTCTAATCGTCTCTAAGATTTATTTCTGTTTAAGCTTCCCCAAACTTAACTCTTTCTTTTCATTCTACATAACTCTTTTCTATGCCTATCTACTTGCAAATTGGATTAACTTACAATTACAAGTTAACAAAACTCTCAACAAAAGGTAACTCTAAATGCTGATGCTCTATCTTAGTTCAATTTCATTTCTAGGTGCAACAAGTTGTAGGCCCAATAGGTGTTTCTATCCTTGTTGATTAGTTGTGATGGGTTGCTGCAACTCTTCAAATTGTCCGTTGGAATTTCTTAGTGGTTACATGTTAATGTTCACGGGTCTAACCTTTCTTTTTTCAATCACAACGTATCAAGTTCATCTTGTTGGTGCAATCCAAATTAGGTGTAGAATGGTCTCGATTCACATCCCCTTTAGTGTAGGTTTTTTACCTTCAATTACAAGTCATGTTGCCTCACTTAAATGTACCTAAAATTTCATTAACAGCCAAAGAAAGGTGATTATTAGTTATTGTACTTATTTACTAATGAACTAAGACAATGCACTTCTAGTTATATTAATGCTACTTGTAACTAATGAAAAGCAATTAAAGGCTAACTAAAAACGACAATTAAAAATATTATTAGAAATTTTAAGATAGAATATAAAAGAAATTTATTCAAAATCTATTTAAAAGAATTAAATCTATCACTATAAGAAAATATTTCATTTATAACCAATTTTAGTTACCAAAAGTTATCAGTCACTATAGTGACCAATTTAGATACCAATTTATAAAATAAAAAATTATTGGTTACTAAAATAGTCTCTATTGTGAATAAATAATAATGATAATAACCATAACGATAACTACATTGTCAACTCCACAAGAACTCCAAGGACACTCATTATTCTTTTACACAACACACATCCCTCATATTGTGTTCTTTCTCATCTTCCAAGAGCTACCCATAATGGCTCATTCACTCTTTGGCTTCGCGACCACTGCTCCCTCTACTTGGACTACTCCTTCTACAACCCATAACATTATATGAAAATGTATATAACACATAGACTATGCTCCTATGCCCTTTGACCCCAAGTACACCCACATTCTCTAAAGAAAGAGTTAAACCCAAGCCTCAAACCACTCTACTACAAAAGTATAAAAAAAGTCAAATACAAATTTAAAATGTGTTTGATTGGGACAAGGAACACCATGGACTTAGAGTCCATTATATAGTCATCAACACCCACTCCCTAACTTATCCTAAACGATGTGAAACTTTCCACGGTATATTATTTTCATCCGTCCAACATTAAACTACCCCCACACTCTGACCTCTGATGAAACCATAAAAAATACTACCATTTTCTAGCCTAGTTGCTATTTAACTATCCTCCAAGAACTTTTCCATAATTCCTTACCGGCTCTCCTAAACTACATAACCCATCAAACCCCACACACATAAACTCCAAGAAATTCTAACCAAGATTTCCTTTAAGAACCTATCCTAAACCCTCACGAATCCCCCCAAGATAGCCTATACATTTACCCAAAGTTTTCCATACGTAAATCAAACCAAAACCTAACCAAAAGCTCCATGATTCCATGATTCAAGTCAAGAAGCTAAATGTCTTATCTTAATCATTTCGCTTGAGTTGACATGTCCTTCATCACCAAGAAACCTCTCACAAGGTTTCCATCAATACACTGTTCAAAGTGAATTTCATCGAACTCTTACATTAATGTAAACTTTAGCAAAATCAAGAAAATTTGAGTTTATTCATTTATATTATATGACAACTTACTTTATTATTAATTGGGAATCACTTCAAATTAATACATGTTTTCATGATTTTTTTTTCCAAATAATTTAATACTATAGTCATTTGTTGAGACAACATATTAATAATTTCATGATTACTATCATCCATTACTGTGTAATCAAGTCTAGAGAACTACTTGATTATCCTCATACTTCCATTTTTGTGCTCTAAATTTGACCATGGTGTAAGAAAAATCAATGCCATTTATTTCAGAATTTTATGTGGGTTATCATGGCAACGTACATATCTTGTGAACTCAACACGAATTGTCACAGTAACATTTTTTTTATCTATAAATATCGAGTTATACTTCTCTAACTATTTACTTATTATTATTGAGTTTACTATCTCACTTGACTTGAATTTTTTTTTTCTACTTTTGTTTTGTTGTAAGAATGTATTATAGGTTGCTCAAATCGGTTTGATCAATGACAGTTCCATTAATATTTTCTAGTTCTTAATAGATGAGAAGGTATTGTATATACATGACAATTCTAATTACATTCATGCTCTCTTTGTTTCTTCACACACTAGCACAACTATATCTTGCTTCCACCCATCAATGCATGTTGGTAGGGAAAGAGACTTTGGTGATCCTCCTTTGCCTTTGCCCATTCATTTCTTGAATCATTATTTTCTTCTGTTTGGTCCCAATAGTTGATACCTACTTAAGTAGCAAAACAAAGTCCTTTTTCTTGTGTCATTTTCTCATCATCCCCTCCTTTTTATGCCCCATGCTTGTCCACAAACTCGTCCCACATTTTAGATCCTTGTCCAATTACCAGTTTTATATATGTACCTTCATGTCATGCATGCAATCATATGATCTAAAATCAACAATGTTAGCCATAAGATGCATATTCACATGCACCCAGTTCAGACCTTAGGATCAGAAGATTTATAACTTCCATGACAGGATAAGTAGTTGATAGCAACTTGTGTGAAAAATGCCATCTCGTGATCTTTATTCACGGCCACCACCCTCATTAATGCTCTATCGGTGGAAGAAAATGACAGAAAATTAATAGGGGTTATCTTCCACATCCAACATCTAATTCAAGTAATTTTTTCCTGGTTTATTTTAACGTGATAAATTCTAAAATCACACAAATTGATAATACTGACAATTTCCCAGACAAACTTATTACCATGTCACACTTACTTCATAACACTCACATTCATATTTTCCATCATATTATATAGGTTTTTTTTTGGGTATGTATTTTTCTAAAGATATATTAAAACCTTATATTCTTAAAAGACTTTTGACTATAATCAAAGAACACAACAAGCTTTCACTAATAGTTCCGTTAGCATGTTACAGATGCAAAGTTAAGAGTTCTATTACTGAGAAGATATCACAATTAATTTATATTTTTTCAGTCCATGACTAGTATATTCTCTCTTGCAGGATTACTAAGCATTTCTCTGTGTGTGTATATATTCAAAATGACTCAAAAAAATAAATCCTTCGCCTCTCCTACTATTATCTTTCATAAAAAGTTCAATTTCAAATGGTAGTTTTCATTGCAGTTGCCGATGCAAAGGGAACAAATTGAGGACGCAAAAAGGGAGGCCTTTGTAAATGCATAAAGATTTGCTTATATTTTTTTCTTTTTGATCAGCAAAAAGAAATTAAATTTATGAGGTAATTGGGTTCTATTTATCTGTTTCAATCTGATCCTGTAATTCTTGCTTAGTAAAAGATAAGATTCATAAAGACAAGAAGACACATTCTTAAATGGGAGGAGCTGGGAGAAGAAGATACACAAACTATACTATGTCAAAACAAAAATGCCAACAATTACAGTAGGTGTGTGGCATATACTATCCTTTTTCTCTTCTAGCCTTCTCTTTCATCATCTTTTGATCTTGCTGAAGAACTTGATCCTGTGGCCATTCCAATGACTTGGTTATTTGTGAACCTTTGCAGCTGAATCATGCGTGCATAGATTCCATCAGGGTGATTCTTTAACAACTGTGAATGAGAGCCTTGTTCTGCTACCTTACCATCATCCATCACTGCAATCAGATTGGCATTCCTAATAGTTGATAGCCTGTGTGCAACAATGATGGTGGTTTTTCCAGCACAGGCACGGTCCAAGGCCTCCTGAACAGACCTCTCAGATTCAGCATCAAGTGCACTTGTTGCCTCATCAAGAAGCATAAGTTCTGCCTTCCTCACAAAAGCTCTAGCAATTGCTATTCTTTGCTTTTGTCCCCCTGATAGTTGAACTCCCCTCTCACCAACAAAGGTCTTGAATCCATCAGGCAGAGAAGATATGAACTTGTGAGCATTGGCAAGAGTTGCAGCCTCTATGATCTCAGCTTCAGTGGCTGAGTCATGTCCATAAGCAATGTTCTCATAAATAGTAGTAGCAAATAGGCACGGCTCCTGAGGCACCACAGCAATGTGCCTTCTAAGAGACTTCAGATTGTATTTCCTTATGTCCTTTCCATCAATCATGACCCTCCCAGATGTTGGATCATAGAACCTTTGTACAAGGGCAATGACTGAACTCTTACCACAGCCACTAGGCCCTACAAGGGCAAGAGTTTTACCTGCCCTGGCACGAAGGCTTAGGTCGCGAAAAACTGACATGTCTGGTCTTGTTGGATAAGAGAAATCAACATGTTTGAGTTCTACTTCACCACGAAGGTGATCAGGAACAGGAGTAGCATCTGCATCATCTGGCTCAATCTCAGTTCTTCGGTCAAGAAGATCAAAGACCGATCTCATGGCACGACCACCCTTTATGAAGTCAGGAGCCAGGGTTAAAGTTTCAGCAGCACCATTAGCTGAGACCATGAGAACCATAAAAACTTGGATTGTTTTAGAAAAATCAGATATACCGTGCTTCACAAGCCAAGAAGCATACCAAAGACCAAGTGCATAGGAAGCATAGAGTGCAAACTGAGCTATTCCATATCCACTTCCTGAAATCTGTCCCTTCCAAAAACAGCGCCGCAGTGGAGTTTCAAGGTTGGATGTGAAAAGGCCAACAATTTTCCTTTCTGAATTAAAAGCAGCAACTGTCCTTACATTGGCTATAGCCTCTCCTGCTAGTTGAGTGGCCTTGGCATGAGCAGCTTCCAGGTCGCCAGAGAAACCAGTCATGAACATTTTCTGCTAGAAATTTAGTGCAAAGAATAAGTGGTAGTGCAAAATTGGATTAAAGCATGCCAAAAAGAAATGTGAGAAGGCAAACCTGCAAAACAGTGGCTGCAACAACAACCGGGAATACGGCTACAAGAACAAGGGCAAGGCGCCATTGCAATACAAACCCTGCAGTACAGGCAACTAGCATAAGTGCAGTGTTCTGCACAATTACTGAAATCCGATCTCCAATGGCTGATCTGACATTGTTGGCATCAAGAGATAGCCTTGCTGCAATTCGAGCACTTTCATTTTCCTCCTGATCAAACCACGCCATTTCATTTTTAAGCACTGCAGTAAGCATTTTCTCCCTCACTCGTTTCGTAAGATTTTCACCAACAATATCCCAGAAGGAGTGCTGCAATGTGTTGAAGAGGAGAGCAGCAGATGATAGCCCAATCAACAAGTAACAGTACTTTTCAATTTCTTGGATCATGTGTCTGTGGTTTGGATTGTAATAAACGCTGAGGACAGCACTAAGAACATAAGCAAAAAATGCACTGAGGGATCCACAAACAACAGATCCTATAGAACCAATTAAGGCATATAGCCATTCGGGAGAGTTCATTTTTGCAAGTCGCCAGAAGGAACTAGCTTGATCTTTGAAGGCAAGCTTTTCTGGCCTGTAATTTGCATGTGATGCATCAAGGGACAGACTAAAATCAGATGTAGAAAAGTCAGATAGTCTGCGTGAGTATGGTGATCGCCCATAAGAAGAATTTCGTGTTATAATGGGCGAGCTTACAGAGTTTCTGGCGCTTGAAGGCCTGAAAAAGAACACAAACTCATCTTAAAACTCCTATTATATGTAATACGAGCATTAAAAGAATGCCTATGATCAACATTGGTGAAAAGCTACCTAGCACTACTCTTTCTGGCATTAGTCATAGAAGTTTCATGTGCCATCTCCTGCATCCGGATAAGCTTGGCATAGACTCCATTTTCACCTTTAGCAAAGAGTTCATCATGAGTTCCAATTTCAGTGACACTTCCTTGCTGAAGCACAGCCACAAGATCAGCTTTGCGAATTGTGGAGAGGCGATGAGCGATTACAAGAGTTGTTCTGCCAATCATGAACCGATCAAGAGCCTCCTGAACCAGCTTTTCTGACTCTGAGTCCAATGCACTTGTGGCCTCATCTAGGAGAAGAATTGCAGGGTTTTTCAGCATTGCCCTTGCAATTGCTATTCTCTGCTTTTGTCCTCCTGAAAGTTGCAGGCCTCTCTCCCCCACCTGCAAATTTCACATAATTTGAATTTTTTACCAGTACCATATACTGGTTCAACAACTGTAACTTCTATTTACTAAGAATCTGACAACAGTTTATTTTTAATATATACATTATCATATATTACTTCATGGTTACTTCTGTAATTAATAAGGAGTTTGAGTTCAACACAAAGGATTAATCTTTTTTCCAAAATGAGTTTGACGTCAATCTTTTTTTTTCTCTGTATATTCTGGGCATCTCAAGCATTGATAGCTTTTGGCTTTAAAGTAATAATAAATGTCAATTCCTCTGGATTCCCGCACATGGACCGTTGACCTAAGCATGTTACCTTCTGAATCTTTTTAAAATGCATTGTATGACCAATCACTTCATGGCTTTTGACTTTTAAAAACTCGATTAAAAAATAATGGGTTTTGCTTGTTGACCAAATCAATCAGTACTAACTATAATAATGGAGGTTGTAATAATAGATTCCCAAATTGTACAACAAAACAAGAAACCATGTCAAGATCCGTATGCTTGTGGGTTTCACATTTTACTATGATAAGCTTTCCTCATCTCTTGTACCTTAAACAACTGCAATAAAGTCTAAGAGATTATGTTTAACATTGATATATGCTAAAGTCAAGATCTGAATACTTGGGGTTCACATTTTACTATTACAAGGCTTTACTCCTTCCTTGTACCAAGAGCAACTGCCATAACTTCTTGAGACATTATCCTCTTTCCATTAAAAGTTAGTTTCCCACTGTAACATTATGTGACACACGATGTGTTTTCAATATTACCATTCAGGAAAAATATGTTATATATTATTTTATACGAAGTGACTAGCAGTGATGGATGGAAACAAGGCATGCTTGATATGAATGATGTGAAAGGTGTGACTGATTTAACAGGGGTGGTTGATGAATCATCATGATCAAGATCAACCACCTCCACAAATACGCATTTTTACTGGGCCAACTTCATTCACAAAGCAACAGTGGTTTTAAATTGACTGACCTGAGTTTCATAACCTTCGGGAAGTTTGATGATAAATGAGTGAGCATTGGCCACTCTTGCAGCTTCTTCAATCTCATCCTGATCCGCATCAGGCCTACCCAAGAGTATGTTTTCTCTAATTGTGGTAGCAAACAGTGCAGGCTCTTGGCTCACTAGTCCTATTTGCTGTCTCAACCATTTAAGCTTCAATGTCTTAACATCATGCTCATCTAGCATTACTTGTCCTGCAAAAAAGTGTAGTTAGGCACACAAGTCACATAATTAGAACACAATCCGGTAACTACCACAACTTGTTTTACCTGAAGAAGGATCATAGAATCTCTCAATGAGGGACACGACTGTGCTTTTTCCTGATCCACTGCTCCCTACAAGAGCAATGGTCTTGCCAGCAGGTACACTCAATGAGAAATTGTTGAGGATCATAACCTCTGGCCTCGAGGGGTATGAAAAGTTCACATTTTTCAACTCTACTAGTCCTGTAACACTCTCTAACTCCAAACCCGATTCACTCTTTCTGTCTATACCCGGTTTGTGATCTATCACACGAAAAATCTTAGAAGCAGCAACTCTGGCCTTAGTAAATGCAGCCATGCTAGGTGCAGACTGTCCTAAAGCCCTACAACAAACACAACAAAAAGTATTATCTCTGTTGATGAAATTTGCTAAAACATGAAAAAGTGGCGGAAACAGTACTTACAATCCACCGATCATGACAGAAAACATGGTGGCAATGGCAAGTCCTCCGTTGGTGTAGTGGTGTCTAACCAAATAGCCACCATACCAAAGCAAAAGAGCATAGCAACAGAAAACAACAAAGTAAGTGGCCCCCAATCCCATTCCCTTTGCAAATCCAGTTCTGTAGCCAATCTTCTGTGCGGTCCTCAACGCAGAGGAATAGGCCTGCAGTGCTCTGGTCTCCCCGACAAACGCCAAAACCACTCGAATTTGAACAACTGTCTGCAAATTTAGTCCAACATCAACACCCCCCAGATACAAAAAAAACACAGACCAACACAATGATTGGGGTCGGGTCGGGTCCCTTAAGTCTCACCTGTTCCACAATGTTACCAGCTTGAGAAAGAGCTTCTTGGCTTTTGCTAGATAACTTGGCCAAGGTGGTGGTGTGAATGCCTCCGATTACTGCAATTATAGGGACCACAGCGAGGGTAACCAGAGCCAGTTGCCAGACCGCAGTGAAACCCACAACAAAGCCAGAAACAAATGTAGCCATGTAGTGAATGAAATTACCCAACTGCACAAAAAGCAACCAGAATCAGTAACCACATTAAGCAATACTCAAATCATCATGGTAATATATGGTTCAAAGATAAACATATCCTATGTGGTCAGAGATGAACTCTGTATCACGAAAAATTAGATTATGTCTCTCCGTTCAGAATACCCTGGGCACCCAAAAACTAGTCTAATCCAATGCAAAAACCAAGCGTTTTTGTGGTTCACCTTCTCGCTAATGGCATCTTGTACCATGACAGCATCACTGTTAATGGCGAAAACAACATCGGATGTTCGAACCTCGGTGTCAAAGAATTGAATGTCCTGGTCCAACGCTGCCTCCAGATACCTGATCCTCATTCTCGTTGATTGTCTCTCACCTGTCCACATCCAGCACGAAATCTCTGCAGCAACAAAACCAAACCTCTTTCCACATTCACACACCCTCTAAAATTTCAAAAAAAAAAAAAAAAAAAAACCAAATTTAGACCAAAAGTTAGAAATTTAGAGTGAAATTTACCTGCCCAGGAGGATGCCCATATGGCAGCCCCCACCACCAGGAAGTAAAACGCATACTGCAAACACAAAACCACAAAGAACTCCAACTCTCAAAAACCACCAAAACCATCACGCACCAAATCATGCTTATTTTGTTACTGTAATATCATTACCTTCACAACTTCCTGAGTCATCTTGTCCAAGTCATTCGCATTGGAGCCAAATGAATTCACGAGATCAGCGAAGAAACGAAGAAAGAGTGGCAAGGAGCAACCATGTACAAATGCTCCAACCGTTCCAATTGCCATTAAAATGTAATCCAACCCATCAGCAAATCTGAAAAGCTCACCAAACCGAACAGAAGAAATGCTCTCACCCTTCTTATCCCCACCACCACCACTGCTGCAAGTACCATTAGAAGCAGCAGCATCTTTCTTGGCCACTGAAGGCTCTTCCATTACCCTTTCTTCTCTTTTCTCTTCCAATGTTGGGTTGGATTCATGTGAGTCAGAAACTGGAGCTGAAGAGGACATAAGCTCAAGGCCTTGCATTTCAGACCATCTCCACTGTTCAACTGTCTTTATCTCCTCAGAATTCTGTGACATGGCTAAAACTAAAACTTGAATTCCTCAGCTTTACGTATGATGAAAATAAGACCTCCCCACTGCCCTTTCTTTATTATCTCACTCTGTTCTTCTATCTGGCTTTAATTGAGCTCGTGCTTCTGCTGCCACCCTTTTTTTCTTCTATTCTTTTTATTCTGATTCCTAACTCTTTCTCTCTCTATTGTTATTCTTCATTCTTCTTGTTGTTTGTGACGGGGATGGGAACAGTGTATTGTTGAACACTAACGTTGGTGTTGGTCTTTAGTAGTATTGCTGTGTTGTGTGTTAGTCTTATCTTGTAAGAGAGGGAACAGGTGGTGTTTGAGTGGGTTAATGTTCAGTTTGCTTCTTCTGTGAAGAAAAGAAAACTTGGAAAGTGACATGTGGTGATGAGCCAGAAGGGAAAATTTTTGAGACATGGAGAGAGAGAGAGTGGTTTTCCTCCCGACAAAAAACACTGTGTGAAAACTTGAAGATGGGTTTTTGACTGGGAACAGATTCAAACCAGAGGAAGAAAACTATTTTTTTAACTGTTTGATTTTAAATATAAGTGATTATCGTGCATTTCCATTTCTTAAGGCCTTCCACTCAACTTGCTTGTCCTAATCCAGAAATTCTCTCTGTGTAGGAATATATTATTTTTAAGAATTATCTTCTGAACAGTGTTTAAAGAATCTTAGTAGCATCTATTATATGTTTTTCAGCAATGTCGAGTGAAATGTACTACACAAAAATAGAAAAGATGGTGAAAATAGGAGAGTTTTGACTCAAGAAAAAAAATGAAAAAGGAGATATTTAAATTAAAAAAGTGAAAGTAAATATTTGTAATTTTTCTTAATTTTTTTTTTCATACCAAAACAAATCAGTTTAATTTTTTTTTCTCTATTATTTCCAGTGCAGTCTATAGATGAGAAATCAGTATGTTTGAATGAAGAGTATGTTGTAAATTTAAGTTTCATTTAAAAAACTGTATATTAATAATTTATATGAGTATATACAAAAAATATGTTAGTTATGCAAAAATACTTTTGCTTGATTTTGTTGATGAAAAAATGTAAGTTAAAATATCAATGGAAATTTGAGCACTTAAAAGCAATTGTGATTTTAGTTTGAGTTGGAGAATAGTTTAAACTTCTTTTCTGTTTTCCTTCCCTTATGGTTTATTCATGCATTTTCATTGGGTTTAAAGTTTTAGAAATGTGTAAATTAATTATTAATTAGATTTTTGAATGGCAAGAACTAGAAATATATTTTGGATTTGTGTAAAATTCAAAATATGTTTTAAACTACCCAATTCAGAATAATTTATGAATTTAAAATACATTTTAGATTGAAAATTCTAAAATTACATATTATTATATTATTCGAAATTTATTTCTGAATTTAAAAAATGTATTTTAGATTATATCATGTGTAATATATGTTTACATTTTTAAATTATGTAATTCAGAACATATATATTTTAAAATTGTGAAATTCAAAATATATTGTTTAAAGCTAGCTTGGTCATTCATTTGTCCAATTTAATAAATATTCTAATTTAAATTCAAGATTTAATCACGTGGTTTTATCAAGTAAGAACAAAATTACCACTCCTAATAATTCTATCCAATACAAAACACAATTGTTTTGCCCAAAAAAATAATTATGGTATCCAAGAAAAAAATAATCCGAAATAGTTATTTTTTATTTGGAAAAGTTGTATTGTAGTTTTAACAAAATGATAGAAGGCCGAATTATGAATTGCAACTAAATTTTTGTTTATTTTGTTTAAAAAGTTTTGCAAGTGTTAGCAAATACTAGTAAAGCACGACTATCTAAAAATATTACACTTAATAATTAAAAGACTTGGATAATACTCAATATTAGATGGTGAGAAATAATCCGGAAAAAGTATTAAAAAGTTTAGTTCTCCTGCTAAAATTGTGGCTTAAAATATGAAACAGTAATCTTTTAAACCCTTAAATCAAAGTATACGATGCGACCAAATTGTGCGGTAATCGTGGACATATCTGGGGATTCCTCAAAATATTTGATTCCTTTTTTTCAGAGAAGGCAAATTGAATAATTTGTTTAAGGAATAAGTATCTAAGTCAGAGTACAATTAAAAATGTTCTAAACATTAATCATGATTAAGCTTAAAAATTTAAATTAATTACTGTTTCAGAGACTGTCTTACATTACATCACGCTTTGGCTCTGAGTCTTCTGACAGTGTTTAATACTTAAATTCCATAAACATGAATCAAGAAATATATCATAGTCAGTAGCATCATGTCAATAATTAGATCAATGTACTAGGATAATTAATTAATTAAATAAAGCCGCTTTTGGGAAAGTATATGAGTTAATTATTAAAATTGAAAAGAAAAATAAACAGTAATAACAGTGAAGGAGGGTACAGAGAAAAAGGTTGAAGTTGGATTTCTTTCTCACATATCACGTTTGCCGTACAGAGATAAAAAGGATTTATTCAATTATTCTTCTCAGTGCCCTCCACTCTGGGGCAAATGTCCAACCTCAATAAACACTTTTCACTCGCAAAATCAATGAATTTATTCTTAGAATCTCAAACAGGAATTGTCCTTTTAGCTATAAATAACTACATTTTACGGTATTAACTTTCAATAACTTTTCTTTTAACTAATTTTTTCAATTTTATTAGACTGTTTAAAATGTATTTAATTTAATTTTAGTTTTCAAAAATTAAATCAATATAATTCTTTTCATCACATATGTGATAATAATACTAATACATTAACAAGTAAGATTCGCTCATTGTGTCACAAGTTACTTCTTTCAATGAATAAAATTGGACGAATTAATATGTAAGATTCATTCTCCATGTTATATGTGTTAGGTCTAAGATGAGTTTTATCGGGAAAATACAAACACCAATGAAACATGAGTTCAACCACATCAAGCAGTAGTATCACTTTCTTTGATATCACTTATTAGGTCTATAGAGGGGGTTTTACTGGGGAGATACAAACACCAATGAGACATGAGCCCAACCACATAAGGCATTGACACCACTCTCAACCCAAAACCTTAAGACAATGAGTTTATGGGTCTTTATCCTTATATAGTGCTCTACTTTTTCATTTCTATCCAATGTGAGACTTAGACTCACAATTGGAATCTTAACAATATGTTACTTCTTCCAATAAATAAATTTCAACTAATCACAAATCATTCATATAATTCATCAACATTTATAATTTTTTTAGGCTTAATAAGATAATAAATTTGTGATAAATTTCAACTTGATCCTACAAAGGACGAAACAAGAATCGTAATTTTAGTGAGGCAACTCAGTAAATATGTCAACAAATTTTGTCTCCCCTTTTTTATCTTCTAACGCTTGTGACTCACACACTCTCTTGACCTAAAATATACCTCTTCGCTTAGATTAAATAGTGAGAAAACATAGATTTGACTAGGTTGGACTTTTTAGACACATAGTTGGGAGCCTACACTAGAGTTGGACTCATGTCCCATTGGTGTTGTATCTCTTTGATAAACTCTCATCTCTAAAGACCCATCAATCGTATTAGAGTTGATTTTTAGTTTTGGTGACTGAATCATACGAGCACAATATGGGATACGTGTGGTTAAAATGAACCACGATACAAAAGGGATACGTGTGGTTGGTAATGCTTCCGCTCTAGGAGAAGTGTACCAATGTGAAAAGGACTCATCCTTAAGGGGGAGATTTTTTATAATGCTAGTGTGATTCTAAGTCCCACAATTGATAAAGATGAGAAAGTTGAGCATAAGAAGGAAGACCTATAAACTTATTGGGCTCAAGTCTCATTAGTGATGTATCTTCTCGATAAATTCTCCCCTCGATTGATCCATCAATTTTTTGATATACACTATATATGTGGAAGGAAAATCACAAATATATTATGTTTTCATTTGTTGATGTGCGAAGAAAAGCAATAATGAAAATGAGAAGATTGAAGACTTTAGTATCCTTGCTCTTATAGAAAGAAAACATGGAAAAATCACATCATCAAATGTGTAATTACAAAAACATTCTTGCTTTCCCTATACATATTATGGTGTCTCACATTTTGCTGAAAGATTCCTATGCATGTAGAGGTTGCAAAGATCATGGTTACACATGTAAAAATGAGTCAGAATCCGTGAGTCAACCCAATTTACCACAAGTTCGAGTCATGCCGGGTTGAGAAATTGAAAATTTTTCAATTATAGGCGAAAACGGGTTGGGCTCACTTAACCCATGAGTTATGCGTGTTTGAGCCGGGTTGGACTCACTTAACCTACAAGTCATTTATTTTTTAAAAAAACATATTTTGTATCTTTGACTGGAAAAAAGAAATTCCGATTTCATTGTAGTTATTTTCATTTCTTTACATCTTTGAGATCTTGCAAATTTTGAATATCCGAAAAAAAAGACAAAAATGTTTTCATCCTACAAATTTGAAAATGATTAAAAAGAATTTTTTTTTTAATTTTTTTTATATGGATTAGTAAGTCAACCCACTTAACTCATCAATCTATAATGGGTTGAACTGAGTTCTAAAATTTCCAGTTCACTAAAAAGTGAGTCAGGTTAGACTCACTTATTTTTAATCCAATCTGTAATGAACCAAAGTTAACTTACTTTAATAGCCTGCGATAGAAATCACGTATAAAGGAGAGAATCAATTGTCACTTTTGTTATTTGTGAAGGAGGAATCGGTTTTCTTATATTACATCGTGTAAAGAAACTAATCATATATAAAAATATAAAATAATAACTAATAATAATTATATAGATAAATGTATATATAATAATAAAAAATTAATAGTATTAATAATAATAATAATAGAAATAAATTTATGCTTTAATAATAAAAAATAATAGAAATAATAATAATTTTTACCATATAAGTGGTCTAATTTTCTTATAATTTTATCTATTAATTTTTTTTTTTACCATTCACTTAAATTAAATCACTTATAATTTTTTACATTTTCTTTTATTTTTTATATTTTTTATTATATTTTTCATAATCCAAATAATTTTATTTTCTTCAATTTTTTTATTATTATTTATATTGACCTTCCAGTTCAAGTTAAAGGGATTAGAATACAAAAATAAAAGTTTGGAAGAAGAATAGGAACACGAAGTTGGATAATGGTGGCAATGAGTGATTGATTTAACAGGAAGAGGTTGGTAGAAGAATAGACATGGAAAATATTTTGTAGAAGAAAACGTCTGAGACTATTCTATTATCACTAGTCATGCAATGCTGATTTTGATATGACACAGCAAGTGAACATAGAAAAGGTAAACAAAACCAAAATACAAAACTGCATCAGTGTATATTGAGTCTGAAACACAACAACTACAGCCTGAACTGTTCTTAATAGCTAAGTCAGAAATGTGAAAAAAAAATGTTAGTTTTTCCAATTTCTTTTCTAACTTTTCTTTTTCTTCTTTAGATTACACATACCACTTATAATTAGGTCAAATTATTATTTCAAGCATTTCCGATTACCATTCTTTTCTTTTTATTTACTTAAATATTCTTAGTAGTCAGTTTCATTCAAATTATAACCATTTTCTTCTATTAGTTTTTTTTTAAGAACTTTGTAAATAATTAAAAATAGTTTTATACGATAGTTTAAGTTTTTCATTTTGTTATTTTATTATAAGTACGTAATACATACTTGATTATTAATAGAAATAAAAGATGAAATATAAAAAAAAAATCTAACATCAAATATCACATTCTATAAGTAACATATATTCAATTTGTACATGGTAGAGCTAATACATCTAAGCCAGATCGGCCACGAGGCATAGGCCAAATGCATCTCAGTCAGATTGACCAGGTGATGTGAGGGGCTTACAAAGTTGAGTACATCTCGGCTCACAGGTGTAAGGCGAGAACATCTTGAAGAGGGCTTGCTAGCTTTGACAGCACAACAATTAACATATTTAACATCATGATAGTTACAATAAGCTATTAATTAATATTTATTTATGGAGAAATATTAATGTTCTTAAAGGTAATTAATAAGAGTGTATACAAAAGGGGCTCATTTCTCAAGTAAAAGCTATCTAAAATTTGATACTTACTAATATATTTTACATTTCGCTCTTATTGACTTGAGCGTTAGAGTGTTTACAAGTATCTAACCCTAGGCGCTTCAACTAAGTGAGTAGTCAAATACATTCCGGACATTCTAGCAGGAGAGGTCAATACCTCTAAGGACAACTTGGTTCCATAGAAGAACATTGACACCCATCGTGGGGTCGGGATGTACTTAGAGAAGATGGTGTCAATAAGGAATATGGCATATCAGAATGCAGCATTTTAAGAAATGCAAGAAGAAATGTGTTAGGAGATGCAGAGATAATTGGAGGAAATAAAACAAAATAATGAGGAAAAGATTATCAATAGACCGCCGCTTTTTACTAGTAAAAATTACCCCTTCTGGAAAGTTAGAATGTAAATACTTTTGGAATTTGTTGATTGGGGTATTTGGGATGTTGTGTTAAATGGTTTGTTTGTTCCTGTTAATGTTGTTAATGATGTGCAGGAACCAAAGCCCTTTTCACAATGGACTGCAGATGAAAATAGACGGGCTCAATACAATGTTAAGGCTAGAAATATTATTTCATCTACTTTAACCCTTGATGAGCTTTAGAGGATTCCAATCTGCACCAGTGCACGTGAGATGTGGGAAATTTTGCGAGTGACTTATGAAGAAACATACGATGTAAAAAGGGTACACAAGAACTCCTTGATTCAAGAATACAAAATGTTTCGTATGCAACAAGGAGAAACCATCTATGATGTGCAGAAACGATTCACACACATCGTTAATCATCTCACGGGTCTAGATAAAACTTTTGACACTAATAAATTAAACATAAAAATTCTTAAATCCTTGAACAAGACTTGGTAGCCAAAGGTGACGACCATCACTGAGTCACAAAATCTTGCAACGATGACAATGGCGGCTCTATTTGAAAAATTAAGGGAGCACGAGCTTGAATTGGGCATATTAAACGAAGAAGATCGAGGAAGAAAGAAAAATATTGACTTTAAGTCTGAGGTCATCAAAAGCAAAAGCTCCAAAGAAGATGATGACTCTGATGATGAGAATATGAGTCTCATGATAAACAAGTTCACAAAGTTTATGAAGAACAAAGACAAAGGATATCACAAAAGGTATAAAAACGAAAACCAAAACTTTGCTTCAAATTTCAATTGCTATGGATGTGGTGAAATAGGTCATGTAAAAGAAAAGAATTTTAATTGATCTTTGATATTAAAAGGGAAAATTTTAAAATCACAATTTTTATTAAGAACCTAATTCACCCTCCTTCTTGGTTTTTGTCCAAACACTAATCATTCCGCTGCACGTCTTCAACACATTACACACCACTTATAATTAGGTCAAATTATTATTTCAAATTACCATTCTTTTCTTTTTATTTACTTACTTAAATATTCTTAGTAGTGAATTTCAACCATGCTCCACTCATTTAGATTTTCGTTTGAACATCTCCAAAATTTTTCAGAGAGCAATCTGCTCTAGTTTCTCTGTTTTCCAAAGCGCACACCTTCTGCTTGTTAATTCTCTTGAGTGATACATTGACTGTTAATTTTAGTTGTTTGTTGTGCCTAAAAGATAAGACATCAACGAAAATTTTGCAATAAGAATCACTCAACCATTGAGTAATGAATTTGCAATAAATCATCAAAGTCTGGCCAACAATCAGCACTTTCAATGCTTGTTGTGCCTCTTTTTCACTTTGTTTTCCAGATGCACACTGTTTTTGTTTGATTTAACTGGAACGATCCACTGCACCAATGCACTTCATAATTTTTGCTGACTTAAAGAACATTTGGACGAAATTTAAAAAAAAAATGTGTCAAAAATTGTCCAATACAAAATCTTTTTACTGGTGCAGTATTTTTCTAGCTTTCTCTGTTTGTGCGTTTTGGTGTGTTTATACAAAGTCATGCATATAAGGTCTATAATAAGAGATAAATGACTTTTGAATAGTCCATGCATGTTGCATTTGATGAAACTAATCCAAAGTTACAAGATCAAGTGTCAAAAAATGCAGATGAAGAAGATCTACTACCGGAACAAATTTCTACTGCAAGAAATCAATCGGCAAAAAACGAAAAACAATTGACTGAAAAAGCTGCAGACAACAACTTGCCTAAGGACTGGATTCAGCCTAGAGAATTATCAAAGGACAAGATCATAGGTGACATCAAACAAGGAGTATCCACTAGACGTAGAACTGTATTTTGTGAACATGTTACTTTTGTATCTCAAATTGAACCTAAAAATGTGAATGATGCTTTGAATGATATTAATTGGATTGTTGCTATGCAAGATGAACTCAATCAATTCACAAGAAATGATGTGTGGTTTCTAGTGCCTAAAAGTGATGATATGAATATAATTGGAACCAAATGGGTTTTTAGAAACAAAAATGGATGAAGATGGTAACATTGTAAGGAACAAAGCTAGACTAGTTACTAAAAGGTATAATCAAGAAGAAGGCATTGACTTTGATGAAACATATGCAACTACAGTTAGGGTAAAAGTTGTGAGATTACTCTTAGCATATGCTTGCATGTGTAAATTTAAATTGCATCAAATGGATGTGAAAAGTGCATTCTTGATTTTTTTTTTCTAAATGAAGAAATGTATGTATCATAACCTCCTGGCTTTGAGGATCATCTCTATCCTAACCATATTTTCAAATTGAAAAAGACCTTATATGGTTTGAAATAAGCACCACAATAGTGGTATGAAAGGCTAAGCATTTTCTTTTATCAAAAGGTTATGCTAGAGGTGTAGTGGATAAAACACTCTTCATTAGAAAACATGAAAGTGATGTTATATTTGTTCAAGTGTATGTTAATGATATCATCTTTAGTTCAAATAATAACACATTGTATGAAGAGTTTGTTGCAATTATGTAGGGAGAATTTGAGATGTCCATGATAGGTGAGCTTACCTACTTTCTAGGGCTGCAAGTCAAGCAACTCAAACATGGAACATTTTTAAGCCAATCAAAATACTATTTTGACTTGAATTGAAAAAGTTCAAAATGGAGGATTGCAAGGAAGCTACCTCTCCAATTGCTACAAATTGCCTTATGGATGCAGATGAGGCTGGCCAACTAGTGGATTCAACCAAATATAGAGGGTTGATTGGGTCTTTGCTATATCTTACAGCAAGTAGGCCAAATATTCAGTTTGGTGTTTGCTTATGTGCTAGGTTCCAAGAAAATCCAAATGAGTCACACCTTAAAGTTGCAAAAAGGATTCTAAAGTATCTAAAAGGAACAACCAATGTTAGTTTATGGTATCCATGTGATTCTAACATAACTCATAGTGGTTTTTCAGATTCTGACTATGTAGGGTGCAAATTGGATAGGAAAAGCACAAGTGACACTTGCCATCTACTTGGCTCAAGTCTAATCTCATGGAATAGCAAAAGGCAAGCATTTGTGGCACTCTCCATTGCTGAAGCTGAGTATATTGCTCCCAAACGTGGCTTGCACAAATCATATGGTTGAAGCATCAACTTTTGGACTATGGTGTAAAGCTAAGTAAGGTACCTTTGTATTGTGATAAGACTAGTGCCATCAACTTAACCAAGAATCCAATACAACATTCTAAAACCAAGCATATAGAGATTAGGCATCCTTTTATTCGTGATCATGTTCAAAAGGGAGATTGTGAAATTCAATTTGTTAAAACTGAAAATCAATTGGTTGATTTGTTTACAAAATCATTAGCTAGAGATAGATTTAACAACCTAAGAACTGAACTAGGCATATTAGACATGAATAATGTGGTCTGATGTGTTTTTGGCATGTTAATCTTATGTATTCATGAATTGGTTTCATTAAAATCACCTATTGTGTGCAAAAATTGAAAACTATCATATTTAGCATGTTGATTTTTCATTTCAGTCTGTTGATTTCACTTAAATCTGCCTTTGTTTGCAAAAATTCTGATCTGTCATAGCTTTTAGTTTGTTAATTCTGTAAATCAGCATGTTGATTTCATTTAAGTTGCAAATGTGTGCCAAAAATATGTTCTGCTATGAATTTCAATCTGCTGTTTTCATAATTCAATATGTTGATTTCATTAAAACTGAATCTCGAAAAATGAAGTTCAATTTCACGATTTTTAATCGATTGATTTTTGAAATCAGTTTGTTGATTTCACTTAACCAGATTCTGTTTTTAATATCTTATGCTCTAATGTTGTTTTAATCAACTGAATTATAAATTCAACCTGTTGATTTTACTTAAATTGCACATTTGCTAACGAATTGAATTGCAAAGCTAACCCAGTCAAAGAAAGCATCTTTTTGTTAGGTACTATCTACCCCTAACAGTTATTTAATCAGCCATGTGTTGTTTTTTCTGATTTGTTTGACCAAAAGACTGTGTAATTCCAATGTGCATGCAGCTCACATGATCTGAACTGATTGATTCACTCATAAAAACTCATTGGAAACATCATGAATGCATGAGATATTGTAATCAGCTGCATTTTTAGCTTGGGTAACCTAAAACAAATTAATTTGGTAAATCTGCAACAGATAATCAACTATTTCTAAAAATCAGCTTGTTCAATTATAAATATTGCACTTGAAGTGTTGCATTTGCATCATGCATCTCTTAGAAATAGCCATACTCATACTCATCATGTCTCGTCATCAACAAAGAGCCACCCAATTAGATCATGAATATTCCACTCCTCCTACCCCAAGGTCTCCAAACCAAGAAAATCATGGGAGAATTGAGGCATGGTTCAAAGATCATGAGGACAACACCCAAGTATTCCTTATTGAGATGAATAAGAAGGAAATCAGCATTCCTAAGGTGCTGAGGTTTTTGTGGCTGAGGGTTGAAGGCTTTGAGAGCCTATTTCAAAAACTCAAGCATCAAAGGTTGAAGTCTTTCCTTGAACTTTCAAGGAAAATTTATCCAGACTTTGTGAAGGTATTTTTCACTAACTTGGAGTTCAAAAGTGATGTGTTGTTGTCAAGTATCAAGGGTGTTCGTATGAAAACCAACAAGAAAGCTTGGAAAGATGTGGTTGGACTCAAATCAAGGCGTGTGCAAGTGAGAAAAGGTCAAACTGGGGCTATCCAAGAATTCAACAAGGTCCAATACTATGGCCAATGCTTGAGGAATCCTGTTGTTGAGATCAAGCACTTTCATGTTGGTGGACTCAAGGTGGATCAAAGGCTTCTTGCTATGATTGTCACAAAATCATAGTTCCACGTGGGAGCAATCATTCAACATTGAATGAGGGAGATTTGATCCTCATGTATTGCATCCAACACAATGTGCAAGTGGATTGGATCTTTGTACTTTGTGATCACATGCTCAAGGCCAAGAGGCTCAGGAATTTCAGGCTGCCATATGTGATTTTGGTGTCAAAATTCATAGAGTACTTTGGGATTGATGTAGAAGATGAGTTAAAAGATTCAACTGGACTGCTGAACCATACCTCCAACCAAAATCTGCACAAAATGGGCTTTCTCAAGGTGGGAAATGGATGGACAGTTGCTGGTGTTTTAGTTGGTGGTGTACATGACCATGAAGCTGGCCAAGTGGTGCAAATCAAAAGGAAGAACCTACTATTGGACCCATGGACCTTATTCCCTACAACCCTCCAGAGGACAGAGGCCCTATGTACTCACATTTTGAGAGGATGGTGTTGAATCAACTGCATGAACTCAATGTGTCTCAACATGCACATCACAACTATTGCAATGGGAGGTTCAATGCATTGGATGGCCAAATGGATGATATCCATGATTTGTTGATTTCATTCCAAACCGGAAATGATCCTTAGGATGACTGAGTGTGTTGTCTTTTAGGATCATGCATTGCATCAATGTGTTTGTGATTTTTCAGTTTGAGTTCTGTTAGGTTCAGTCGGTTGTTTTTAATTTTAGTCGGTTGATTGTATTAGTTTCTGTTTTATTCCCTGTTTTTTGTCTCTGTTGAATTTCGTAACAGTTTGACTATAAGTGTTTTGATTTTTGAAAGAGAGGTAACTTGATCATTTTTTAGCGCAAAATTGTTCTGAAAACTTTGGAAATCTCTCTCTTTTGTGATCATTCAGATTGTAGTTGTTGAAGATTGATTTTATATCAATTCTTGGAGCTTTTGGCTTGTGTTTAAAGCTTGGAGAAGGTGTTTGTGGTAGGCATGGATGTGCTACCACTGAGGTTTAATCTTTCTCAAGCTTTGTGTGTGTGCTTAGTGGTTTTCCAGGTCTGCAAGAGGGTTCTTGTTGTGCTGTATTGATTCTTGTGTGACTCAAGAGTCTTTGGTGTGTGTTTTGCTTATTTTGAAAGTGTAAGAGTGTAAACTTTGTAAATCTTTTGACAAACTGGATGTAGCTCAAGTTTGAGTGAACCTGTAAGACCCGAGAAATTTAAATAATTAATTAAATAATTATTTAATAAATGCGGGTAGTAGGAGCCTTTAAGGCATTTAATGCGGATTGTTATGACGTGGAAAAGTACTAGCTCAAGTGGTTGAGAGTACTTAAATGTGGATTGTTACGGTGTGTGATCCTTAGCAATGGTTTCCCGCACGTGCTCTATCGGTTGTGGCCGATAGGTATGGCAGCAAGACACCTTAAGGTACTCATTAGAAGACGTAGAACACGATTAACATGGTGGTGGCCATGTGATGGGATATCAAGGGAAGGATTTCCTTTGGTGTGATTGTGTGATTGTATAATTGTGCCATATATATATATATATATATATATATATATATATATATATATATTTTGTTAGCTCACCCTATCTGCTTGTGTTTGGCGATGATCGTGTACGCGGTACACGGGAGCAGATGATGTTGCAGGTGGATTTGGTGAGGCTTAGTAGCAGAGCGGGGAAGAAAACTCATGGGAACAATTTTATTGAGTTTTTATCACTTATGGTTTTGGAATAAAGTTGTAAACTATTATAAGACTGTTTTGGTATTTTATTGAATTTTAAGAAATTTGAATTTAGAGTCATCATTATTATGAAATAAATTATTTGAAATTTCTCTCATTTTTAGGAATGAATTTATAATTAATGAGATTTTTATTTTCTTATTTTATTTTATTATTTAAAACCGTAATATCCGGTCGGGATGTTACAAAACCAGTATAAAAATGTTGTGTTTCAATCTTTTCTCTAACCATTCTCTCTTGCATTATCTTGTAAAGTTTAAAGAACTTGAATTTAAACCATCTTTTTCATATTCTTGTGTGTTTTGGTGGCATTTGCAACATTGAGTATGCTTGCATAATCAATTAGAACCTATCTTGATAGTTCTTTCACATTGTTCTTGGTTCAAATCATAAATCTACATTTTAGCCTTTTTTCCAGTATTTCAGTCAACTATTTTTTTGTTTCAATCGATTGATTATACCAGAACAGAATTTGTTTAGTAAAATCAATCGACTAACTCTATTTTTGACCGATTGAAAGTATACTGCCCAGAGGTTTTTGCATCCAAACTTGGTGATCAAATTGATTCAATTAAAGATAGTTTTTAGCCTTTAAAGATTGCCTAAATTTTTAACTAGTCAATTCAACCCCTCCCCCCCTTCTTGGCATTTCAACCATTTCAAAACTTACAATATAGTGTGCAAATCAAGTCGTTGTCAAGCTTCTCTTTAATAAAATGTATATCCACTACAAAATGTATATCACATATCCTTTTAGCCATTGCTCAAAATTCTGCTTCAGCATTGGACCTGACTACCACACTTTGTTTTTTACTCTTCTAAGTTACAAAGTTTCCACTAAGGAAAGTGCAATAACAAGTAGTTGATCGTCTATCAACAACTGATCTTTCATAATCAACATTAGTATATGCTTCAAGACTGACATTATTGTTTCTTCTGAACAAAGTTCCTTTTTTCTAGAGTCCTTTTTAAATATTGGAAAAAATTATAAGAACAACTAGTAGATGTATAAACTAACTTATAAACTTAGAGGAAAAACAATATCAAGTCTAGTGTGAGATAAATAAATAAGTCTTCCTACAAGCCTTTGATACATTTCTTTATCAACAATCACACCATCCTCTTCATTTCCCAACTTTACATTTGGATGAATTTATGTGCTCACATAATTTGTAGGTCATTGTACTTATTTTCTTCTAGCAAATTTGTAATATACTTTTGTCAGGATATAAAAATCCTTTCCTTGGAGTGCGCAACTTCAATTCATAATAAATATTTTAATTTAACCAAGGTTTTAATTTCAAATTCCATGGACAAACATCGGCCCAATTTTTGTTGTTCATGTTCATCATTTCTAGTCATAATAATACCATCTATATAGTCTAATAAAATGGTTACTCTCCTTAAATCATAATGCTTAATAAATATAGTGTGATCTCTTTGACTCTCTTTATATTTAAGCCTCATTATGACTTTAGTGAAATTGCCAAACTAGACTCTAGGTGATTGCTTGAACCATACAACACCTTCCTCAATTTGCACATTGTGTTTGTCTTGTATATTGATGGGGATAACTATGGTTGAGAATTTTACCTCCATTGGGCTTAAGCCCTAAAAGCCTTAAAATGACACATAATCAAGTTTAATAAAGTTATCCAACTGTGTGACTTATTGGCAAATGCACAAAGTCAGTTGTAGTACATTCGAATTGGAGTTATTGTATCCACAATGATTCAACAAATATATTGGTAGTTTATTTTTAATATTTTTGTATTTGAATAGAAAGTATATATAGATATTTTCGCAACTTAAATTGCGACGGGATGACGAACTAAAAATAAATGTTTGAAAAAAGAGATTTGAAGTCGCTACCATAGTTTAGTCTGAAAAACTATGGAAAACCATACAAATAAAATAAAGTCTGCGAAAATCAAATTTAGGGTCCGGGAGTTAGTTACGCGTTGGTTGGGAAGGTATTAGCACCCTACAGGGTCCGTCCAAAGGCGGTACCTTTAATTAAATTTGCAAAAGAGATGTGTTTATTTTATAATATTTCTTTTTCCAAAAATAAAAAAATAAATTGAACAAATATATTTTTGAGTGAAAGAGACCCGACAAGTGTTAACCTTGGTCCTACGTATTCTCATTAAAATTGAGAAATCAGGGTTATAGAGTTATGTAGTTTTGTATAAAAAGTTTGATTAAATTATTTAATTTTTGAAAGTTATCTTTTGAACTTTTTGAAAATAAGTGTCATGCAACTGGGTGTTGACAGATATATAGAAAGTATATCAACCACTCTTGGTCATAACAAGTATATAAATCACTCCTAGTTATCCAAGTACACAAATCACTCTTGGTTACACTTTCTTAAACTCTCTTGAGATTAAGACCTCATAGAAAAACAAAAAAACCAAATCTTAAATAGAGATCACAGTAACCTCAATAGAAAGCTTCAACAAGTGAAGAATTATATAGGTTTTCATACTAAAAAAACATTTAAACAAATAAACACTAGAAGGTTGTAAGCACCGGTATTCCTTGAAAATTCTTTTGTCTCCCGCATATTCATATTGATGCCCTTCTATAGGACTTCTCCCGCAACGGGTAAAAAACGGATATTAAAAATGGATACCCACTATCCGCGGGTACGGGTATTTTTGATACCTGCATATTAACGGTGCGGGTACGGGTATCATAGTATCCGTACCCGTGGATACCCGTATCCGCTAAACTTACACCCCTTGACATTCTTCTCTTTCCTTTCTTTGAAATTGAGCATATACATCAAATCTTATATAGACAATGACGTTTATGGTATGCTTGTTGTCAAATGATGGAATCAAAATAAGAATACTTGGTATGTGACAATTGAGGTTTATTATTTACTTATTTTGTTTATTTTTCAGGAACCAATCGGAGAAAGTGATTTTGTTGATCAAAACACTTATTAAAGAATTTCCATTATGCTGAACGTCATTTTATATTTACTTTTACAATTATTTGGACTTATATTAACTTGAGTTTATTTGAACTTTATTTAAAATTTATGACAATGATGTATTTTATTTTATTTTATTTGAATTTGTGATTAAATATTTATTTTTTAAAGTCTTTTTTTTCTATATATTTAAAAAATAATATTTATAAATTATTACTTTATTTATATTAATTGATTTTTATTTTATTTATTTTCTATATATTTAAAAAAAAATATTTATATGTTACTACTTTATTAATATATTATTACTTTATTTATATATTATTACCTTATTTATATTAATTTAGTTTGAAAAATATTTTTTAAAATTTAAAAATCACGTTTTTTCTCTATTATAATTTTTTATACTTTTTATTTGGTTTCTCTTTTTCGTACCTCCATCTCTTTTTTTCGTTTTATTTCCATCTCAATTTTCACCATCAATTCCTTATTATTTTCAAAATCAAATTGCACTATGACAAAATTGAAGAGTTAAGGAACATTTTGTACCGAACAATTTCTTCTTTTGAGTAAGTTCATCTTTTCCTTTTTATTTTTGAAGCAATATGTTTCCCTCTTGTATGTGGCTTTTCTACACTCTAAACATATCTCTATTTGTTAGAGATCATAAAATCATGTTTTAATTGTTGATCAAACTCTTCTTTGTGTAGATAGAGCTATTTTAAGCTTTGAAGTTGTGTAAGGGAAGAACAAGATTAGGAATCTACTCTAAGGTAAGGGAAGCTAAACATTTAGAAGTTATTAGTTTTCTTAAAATATTGAGTCTTGCTTTTAAGATTTAATTTGGGGTATTCATAATTTTATCTTTTTGTAAATAGGTGAGAGGTGAAAATTTTATATTAGAAAAATTATGATAAAGAGTAAAAGAATTGATTCTTTTTTCAAGAGGAAGGCTTGTGATGAAGATGAAAAAAATGCATCTACGTCATCTAAAATTGAGAAACTTCATGAGAATCCAAATATTGAAGAAAATGAAAAACAACTCTCTAAGGTTCCCAAAGTTACACATAATGAATTTGAAAATACTTTAGAACGTGATCCGGGAAAGCGTCTTCAAATTTGGCAATACCCACCAAATCAAATTGATGAGGTACGAAGGGCTTATCTAAAATGGGGTCCATATCAAATGCGTCTAGAAAATTATCCATTTTCTGGTAAAGATGATCATCCAAGAAGATTTCAGTACACATGGTTTAGCTTATTTCCTTCATGGTTAGAGTATTCGCCATTAAAAGATGCTGCATATTGCTTACCATGCTATCTTTTTAGTAAAAAACCAAGCGGACGACCTGGCTCAGATGTTTTCATTGTTACAGGTAATTGAGTTTATTTTCATTGAATTCTAATTGGCAATAAGTTTATTGTCATCAACATGTTTTAACTTTTTGAATGTTATTTTATAGGTTTTAAAAATTGGAGGAAAGTTAATAATGGAAAAAATTGTGCTTTCCTTAAACACATTGGGAAGGATCCTTGTTCACCACACAATATTGCAGTGTCTGCTTGTCAAGACTTGTTAAATCAAAATTGTCACATTAGGAATGTTTTGGAAGTGCAAAGCTCAGATCAAATTATGAAGAATCGGTTACGTCTCAAGACTTCAATCGACACGGTTCGTTTTTTATCACTTCAAGCTTGTGCTTTTAGAGGTCATGATGAAAGTACTGAATCGAGGAACCAAGGTAATTTTCTTGAGATGATAAAACTCATAGCATCATACAATGATGAAGTTGCAAAAGTTGTGTTGGAAAATGCTCCATTCAATTCCAAATATACTTCACCTAAAATTCAAAAGGAGTTATTGAATATTCTTTCTAGTAAAGTGAAAAATCATATTCGTGAGGAAATTGGGGATTCCAAGTTTTGTATAGTTGTCGATGAAGCTCGTGATGAATCAAAAAAAGAGCAAATGGCTCTTGTTTTGAGATTTGTTGATAAAAATGGTTTTATTCAAGAGCGATTTTTTGATATTGTGCATGTTAAAGACACTGCAGCAATAACTTTGAAGAATGAATTGTGTGTTGTACTATCTCGACATAATCTTAATGTTTCTAATATCCGTGGTCAAGGGTATGATGGTGCTAGCAATATGAGAGGAGAATGGAATGGATTACAAGCATTATTTTTGACTGATTGTCCTTATGCATATTATGTTCATTGTTTTGCTCATCGGTTACAACTTGCCTTGGTTGCTGCATCAAGAGAAGTTATTCCAATTCACCAATTCTTTTCAAAATTGACTTTTATTGTCAATATTGTTTGCTCTTCTAGTAAACGTCATGATGAGTTACATACTGCCAAGTTAGATGAAATTGCATATTTGTTAGAAATTGATGAGCTTGAAAAGGGTAAAGGGGTAAATCAAATTGGTACTTTAAAACTATTTGGGGATACCCGTTGGAGCTCTCATTTCTTTTCTATTTGTAGCTTGATCAATATGTATGATGCAACTTGTTTAGTTCTAGAAAAAATTACTGTTGATGGATCTACTTATTCACAACATGGTGATGTTGATAATGCTTACAAAAGCTTGACCTCATTTGAGTTTATACTGATCTTGTATTTGATGAGAGAAATTATGGGGATAACAGATGTTCTTTGTCAAGCATTACAACAACAATCTCAGGATATAGTTAAT
>Ga0214542_1000431_pt1 | contig 74793 bp, 37 predicted proteins | sample CNSS1metaG_FD_160096 | JGI IMG/M metagenome (GOLD analysis project Ga0214542, IMG submission 160096) | Root nodule microbial communities from cowpea collected in UCLA plant growth center, Los Angeles, California, USA - CNSS1 | ecosystem: Host-associated > Plants > Roots > Nodule | place: USA...
CCCTTTCTCCGATTGATTATTGAAAAACAAACAAATAAAAAATCACTACCAATTTATATTATAGTTTATTTTTGAATAAAATATTAAAGAAATTACTAACTTCGTCAATGTCCACCTCTTGCAACATTGTATAAAGTTTCATGTTAGAGACACATCAATGTCTCCACAGTATATGGAAGTAATTTACTCATTTGTGGGGTAAGAATCTGACCACCATTATTGAATGAAGACTCATAATGTTTTTTACTAATATATATAAATAAATATATATATATATATATATATATATATATGTGGGTATTTTTCTGAATTAAAGTTTAGCGGGTACGGGTATCCACGGGTACGGATACTATGATACCCGTACTCGCCCCGTTAACATGCGGGTATCAAAAATACCCATACCCACGGGTAGTGGGTATCCATTTTTAATATCTATTTCCTACCCGTTGCGGGTTTTATCCGCGGATATCCGCGGGTACGGATTTTTTTGACATCCCTATACGTTGGTGATATGGTATAGTTAAATTGGAGGATAAAATAAGTTTTTTTTGGTGCTCTCTGAAATTGGTTTATATTGAAATTGTTATCTTTTATAAAAAAAAAATATTTTAACATTTAATAAATATGTGATTTTGTTTTAATATATAATATTTTAACACTTAATAAAATCTTGTATTTAAACATAGTAGTAAATCTTTTTTAAGAATTTTGTTTGAATTTACTCTTAATTATTGATGAAATGACTCCAAACAATAGAACTAAATGATAAAATCTAGTTCAAATCATCTTTTAATTTTTTCATTTAAGTTTGTAACTCACAAAGCACAAGAAAAAGAAAATTCACATGCTCAAAGCTAAAACAAAGCAAGAATTGGAAAGTAGAAGAAAAATAGTGATTGAATGTGCACTGCATGTTCTAAAGTTGAGATACAAAATTAATTTTTTTTTTATTTCACAAATTAGTTCATACATTTGTGGTTGCTTTAATCTCCAGTCAAGTCAAGTGTAATTTTCTTTCAAAATTTTAATCCTATTATTAATTTGAGAAAGTTACGATTCTAATTATTAAAATCAATACAAGAAAAATAGAGGAATTATGTCAATAATATTATTCTAATATTCCTAATAGTATGTTCGTGTATTATTTTTCATGTGTGCAGTCATCATTATCAATTATTCAATTATTTTTTATATTGTATTTAATGATGAATTTATTATAGAGATTATGATTGTACTACGCATGATGTTTATATAAACACAACATCTGCAATATAAACGTAGCGCAATATTTCTCCATTTTATCATTCTTGGTCTCAGAGCTCTTTCTTGGTGTTTTAATATATAAACACAACATCTCCATTTTATCGATCCAATCATGTCTCCCGCAACCAACACAAATCACAAAAATGACATACCCACAATTGTTTCTATTAGGTTGGACAAAGATAACTATCTCCTATGAAAGTCACTAGTTCTTCCATTGATAAGAGGGTGCAAACTTGATGGTTACATACTAGGAATAAAAGAATGCTAGAATCGTTTCTCACTTTAAGTGAAAAAACTCATAAAACCAATTCTAACTATGAAGAGTGGATTGCACAAGATCAAGCTCTCCTAGGGTAGCTAAGAAATTCAATGGTCATTGATATTGCAAAACAGTTGCTGCATTGTGAAACCTCTAAGGAACTTTGGGATGAAGCCCAAAGCCTAGCAGGTGCACACACAAAATCAAGTACAATCTACCTCAAGTTAGAATTTCACAACACTCACAAAGGAGAAATGAAGATAGATTGATATCTACTCAAAATGAAGAACTTTGCTGATAAATTAAAGCTGGCAGGATCACCAATCTCCAACTCAGATTTGATGATTCAAACGTTGAATGGACTGGATACTGATTACAATCCGATGGTGGTCAAATTATCTTATCAAATCCATCGTAGTTGGGTTGATCTACAAACCTAACTATTGGCTTTTGAAAGCATAATAGAACAACTGAACAATTTCAATAATCTTTCAATGAATACTTTAGCAAAAACCAAAATTGATTTCAGAAGCAACAAATCAAGGACATAAGGTAACTGGAGGGACTCTAACTTTAGAGGAGGTAGAGGAAGAGGTAGATCTAAACCAATATGTCAGGTATGTAACAAGATCGGACACATAGCAGTGAATTGTTCTTATCGCTATGATAAGTCATACACATGTTCAAATCATAATGCTAAAAATAACAAGAGAGAAAATCACAATGCTTTCATAGCCTCCCCCTATCAGGGTTACGAATTGTACTTTGATAGTGGAGCTAGCAATGATGTAACCTATCAAAATGAGAAATTTCAAGATCTCAATGAAAACAATGGTACGACTTCTTCTCTCTCAATTGGAAATGGTGAAAGATTGAAAATATTGGCCTCGAGCACAACTAAATTGAATAAGCTCAACTTGCATAATGTTCTATATGTTCTAGAAATAATAAAAAATTTGTTGAGTGTATCTAAGCTAACTGCCAACAATAATCCCCTTGTTTAATTTGATGCAAACTACTGTTATGTGAAGAACAAATTGATAGGGAAAATACTATTAAGAGGGAACTTAGAGATGGATTATACCAACTCTCAAGTCAATAAAGATCCATGTGTCTACATGTCGCTAAAGGAAAATTGGCATAGAAAGCTTGGACACCGAATAATAAAATCTTAGAAAATGTGCTAAAGAATTGCAATGTCAAGACATCGTCATGTGATCAATTTTCATTTTATGAAGTTGTAACATCTCGGTCGGATATTACTAGTTTAAATAATATAAATAGGAAATAAGTATAAAATCACATTTATGACAATTCCTTTTCCCTAAACGCAAGAAAATTTAAAATATTTATTATACTGCAATAAACCAAAATTCACAAACTATAATCTTCGATTACAAATTCCGAGTCTGGTAAGATAAAATTACAAAACATTTAAAATCCATAAAACAAGAAAACATCATAAAGGCTTTTCCCCAAGCTAGCCCCTCTTCGAATCTATGCTTCACTAGCACCACCTACAACATCATCTGCTCCCATGTAACACATTACACGATCATCGCCAAACACAATCAGATAGGGTGAGCTCAACAGAATAAAATTACACTACACAAAATAATAAATAACCATTCAATATTCTAACACTTCTAATACTCCCAAGTCTCATCACACAGTAAACTATTCTCTCATAACTAACTAGTTTCCTTTCCTGCACCCCAACGCCTCTTGGGAAGAACAAGCAACAACCCTTACTTGTTCACCAAAACCCGGTAAGAGCATTACTTTTATTAGGACTTACAAGCAACCACCATTGCCTGCTCACCAAAACCCAGCAAGAGCACAACCCTTACATGTTCACCAAAACCCGGTAAGAGTGTTACTTTTCCTAAGACTCACAAGCCACAACCCTTAATCCTTGACCTCCAAATCTTCCTCTAGACGCCTCTTGATTCTACACCCTTTGATGATTACATTGATCGATCTTTGCTGCCACAAGTGTCTACTCGCCCCTCCGACTCCAGGCCACCACCTAATAGTCCACACGTAGGAATAAATTTGCCACGACCACGATCTGTGACACCAAGTGGAGTTCCCCAATACGAATTGTAGTCCATATTTGTCCCAAGACTACCAAACTTGTCAGATAACACCGAGGAGGGCAATCTTCTAGAACCCATTCGTACAAGCCACGATCTTGTACATTCCACTGGACTTCCAAAACCACCAAGCTACAACCTCGAGTGGCCACATGTTACCCCAATACAAGTTGCACTCGTAACTGGGCCCCCAACAAAGCATCGCATAAAGACCTTCATCCAAACCTGTGAAAAATCCCTCGCGTAATCCATCACTACATCCAAAACCGCCTAGCACAACATCCACGTCGCTAGGTTAACTCGCGTTCTAAACCACCTAGCAGAACACTTGGTGCCACCTAGCACCAACCCACTAGATTTTGATCCAAGCCCAAATCTACAACACACCGCTTGGCGGGACCACTTCTGTCACCAAGTACCAACTCTCGGGTTTTACTCTAGAGTTCACTTTGTGGCCTATCTCCTGGTGGCTTACACCGTTACGCCAAATGCCACACCAGTAACTGGTAATTTACTGGTATTTGGCACTTTAGAATAGGTTCCAATGAACCTATTTACACAAGACACTCAGTTCACGCAAAACATGCATCCATGACAAGTAAATACACTTTCATATCATTAAGTTGAACTCAACTACATAATATCACATGGTCATACATCAAACACAATCATATTCTTTCTATACATCCCGGAGAATCACAATATATCATTATAAAATCATCAAAACAAAGTGTTATACCCAACACACAATCCTGGACAACCAAACAATACACAAACCAGGAAGAACACATAACCATTGTCCCAAAAAATCGCACAGGCAATAAAATAGTAATAATGATAATAATAAAAAAACAAAAAAAAAATATTAATAAAACGAAACAATTAAAATAAAAATAAAAATAATGAAAATAAAATGAAACAATAATAATAAAACAGTAATATTACTAAAATAAAATAATAAAGAAAAATAATGAGAAAATAAAGCAATAATAATAAAACAACAATAACGATAATAAAATCATCAATAAAACAAAACAATGATAATAATAAGAATAATAATAAAATAATAGTAAAATAAAATAATAATAATAATAATAATAATAATAGCAATATAATAATAATAATAGTAAATAATAATCATAAGTGTGTCGTATATATTGAAGAAAACTCTAAACATCATGTCAAACCAAAAAGAATAATCATAATAATCATAGTAGTGATGGGCCACAAAGAGAACTCAATACAATGGAAACCACAAGCATACACATACTCTCTCTAAAACCACATACAACAAACATCAAGAAGTTAAACAATATAAGAATTTGGTTCATGAGAAGACTTTCATGCATCAATATATAACGTAATTGCATATAATATCATCAAAACAGGAAATGGCAGCTCCCCTAACCTGGATTTCCCACTCCATTTGTGCTCCTAACGTCCCTTCTTGGCCCAAATTTGCCTTAGGTATTTTCTCCTATACTTGAGTGCACCTTCTCCCCTCAAACACTTCCCTTTGGTTTCATTTTGGTGTTTTGGAAAACCCTCTTAGGAGACACACGAAAATACCTCCTCTTATACACCACCTTTACTCACCCATTAAGCTTTCACCTAGTAATTACTACATTATTGTCCAAAAACTAAAACAATGATTTAAATGTCATTCAAGTGCAATTAACTAGTGGTTTCAGCTCATCAATTGCCATGATCCTTACCTCTCTAGCTTCTTTGGAGACGGCTAGGGTTTCTTGATCACTTACTAATATAGCAAAAAATAATCCAAGCGTAAAAAGATCTATTTTGCGCTAACCAAGGTTCAAACTCGTATCCACCCAATTATCATGCATATGCATGACCATCAACCTATAAATATTTCTTGACATATCATGCACACATATACTCATAACCTTAAGCCACATGTTCATATATGCGCCCACAATAAATTAAATAATTAAAACATAACATTAATCGCATACGTAAGACTTGAACCCAAGTCCCCCTCAAATGCACCAAGTGTGTCTAACCACTTAAGCTACCATTGCTCCTTTATCATAATTCTCCGCATTAATTATTTTATAGATTTGTTCCCTCAAATTTATTAAATAAATTTTATTTATTTACTTAATTTCACGGTTCTTACAGAAGCTTGTCAATTTGGAAAACTTCACTTGTTACCATTTAAATCCTCTTCCTCTCATGCTAAGGAACCTTTAGAATTGATTCATAGTGATGTATGGGGACCCGCCCCAATTTTATCTCCCTCTAATTTTAAGTACTATGTTATTTTCATTGATGATTATAACATATTTACTTGGATTTTTCCTTTAAAACAAAAATCAGAAATAATACATGCTTTCACTCAATTCTAAAGCCTGGTTGAAAACCATATCAACAAGAAGATAAAAGCTCTTCAATGTGACGGTAGAGGTGAGTTTAAACTTGTCCAGAAAATAACCATTGAATTGGGAATTCAATTTAGAATGTCTTGCCCATATACCTCTTAGCAAAATGGTAGAGCTGAAAGGAAACACAGACATGTGACTGAACTAGGGCTCACACTTTTGGCACAAGCTAAAAGGCCTTTACACTACTGGTGGGAAGCTTTCACTACTTTAGTTTATCTCATCAATAGATTGCCTTCATCAGTTAACCCAAATGAAAGTCCATTTTCATTGTTATTTGGAAAGAAACCTGACTATGATGCTCTAGAGCCATTTGGTTACGCCTGCTATCCTTGCCTTAAACCATACAATCAACACAAACTTCAATTCCACACTACATAGTGTGTATTCTTAGGATACTACAAATCTCACGAGGGTTATAAGTGTCTCAACTCTCATGGCAGAATTTTCATCTCAAGACATGTGGTCTTTATTGAGAATCACTTTCCTTTCCATGATGACTTTCTTGACACAAGAAATTCATTAAAAACACTAACTGGAACAATCCTTATTGTTCTTCCTTCTTGTCTTGCAGGTACCACTACAAGTCACACAGTTGAATTAACTCACAGGAAGGTGAATCATCAAGAAGGTGACTTGGTTTCAAATGAAGAGCAACCAACTCTCAGCGACTTAGCTGTCAATGATGATCAACCAACGTTCAATGATATCTCTATTCACGCAGATGAGGTAACCTCACATGTAAATGACACACTAGAAGACACATCAGAAGAAAATAATCAACAAATTCAACATGCCAACACACATTGGATGCGAACCAGAAGCAAGACAAGGATGTACAAGCCAAAACTACCCTATATAGGGTTTTTAGAAACAGACACAAAAGACAAGGAACCCGAAAATGTTAATGAAGCTCTAATAAGTCCAAAATGGAAAGCAACCATGGATGTAGAATTTAAAGCTCTAGCAACTAATCATACTTAGAATAACATCATAGACTCCAAATGGGTCCTTAAAACTAAATACAACGTAGATGACTCAATTGAGTGAAGGAAAGCAAGATTGATTGCCAAAGGTTTTCAACAAACTATGGGGCTCGACTATGATGAAACCTTCAGTCCAATGGTCAAGTCTAGCATAGTAAGAATTTTCCTATACATTGCAATACATTTAAATTGGGAGGTTAGGCAATTAGACATAAATAATGCATTCTTGAATGGCAAGCTCAAAGAAAATATGTTCATGCATCAACCTGAAGGATATACAAATTTAACCAAGCCTGGTCGCATATGCAAATTAAACAAGGCTATTTACGGACTGGAGAAAGGCCCTAGGGCTTGGTATGAAAAGTTGAAAGACACTTTATTGAGATTGGCTTTCAAAACACCAAGAGTGATTCATCACTATTTGTTCTTAGAGAAAATGATCATATCATATTCCTTCTCATATATGTTGACGACATAATAATTGGAAGGAGCAACAATAAGTCTTTAGAGACTTTCATTACTCAATTACATATTTCTTTCTCTCTCAAAGACTTTGGCCTTCTACACTACTTCTTGGGAATTGACGTACACAGAGATGTTGATGGAATGTACCTTAAACAAACAAAGTACATTAGAGATCTACTCAAGAAGTTTAATATGGAAAAAGCTTCATCTTGCCCTACACCAATGGTAACAGGGAAACAATTTATTGCTAAAGGAGAACTTATTGCTAACCCTACACTTACATACAAGCTATAGATGCATTACAGTATCTGACCAACACTCGACCAGACATAATATTTTTTGTCAACAAACTAAGCCAATATATGAGTTCCCCAACCACAGATCACTGGCAAGGAATAAAAAGAATACTGAGATATCTCCATGGCACAACAAATTTTTTTCTTCATACCAAACCCCCAACCCATCTTGATATAGCTGGATTCTCTAATGCATATTAGGCCACTAGCATATATGATAGGAAATCCATAGCAGGGCAATGTGTTTTACTTAGAGAGACATTGATCTCATGGGCCTCAAGAAAACAAAAAGTGGTGTCACAGTCAATTACTAAGTCAAAATACAGAGCTTTAGCTGACCTAGCAGCAGAAGTAACTTGGATCATATCACTTCTAGATAAGCTGAAATTTCCTATGCCTAGAAAGCCGATTTTGTGTTGTGATAACTTGAGTGCTAAGGCACTAGCATCCAATCCAGTGATGCATGCTCGGTTTAAACATATTGAGATAAATGTTCACTACATTTGTGATCAAGTGTTTTAGAATCAAGTCATAATAGCCTATATGCCCACAACAGATCAAATTGCATATTGTTTAACCAAACCTCTCTCACACACAAGGTTCAACATTTTGAGAGACAAATTTAGGATGACTAAGTCACCTTAGTTTGAGAGAGGGAGTTAGAGAAAGTTACGATTCTAATTATTAGAATCAATACCAGAGATATTATCTCAATAAAATTATCCCAATATCCCTGATATTATGCCCTGTATTATTTCTCATGTGTGCAACCATCATTATCAATTATTTCCTATATTGTTTATTGTCTTCACTGATGACTTTATTATAGAGATTATGATTATACTGTATGGTGTTTATATAAACACAACATCAGCAATACAAAAGTACCGCAATATTTCTCCATTTTATCTTTCTCTATTGTCTAAGTAGATTTTAGTCATTAAATGTGTTTTATCTTTGTAATATTCTAGTTTTGTCACATTCGTCAATAATATTGATTTAGTCTTTTTTTTAGTTTATCTCGTAAAGTTTTGTATTTTTTAAAATTTAAAGTTATGAAAAGAGTTGTTCCTATTTGATTCGCCACTTTTAGTCAATAATTAGATCTTGAATTCTTAATAGTTTTATGCAAGATTTTCAATGAAATTTAGAGCATCTTATCTCTTCCTACTTTTTTTTGTTTACTAATTTAAAATTTCCATTGTAAGAGACAAATAAATAGAGAGCATGTAATAAGGAGAATATCCATGACTCTTTGCCACCTTTAAAGCCTTAGGGAAAGAGATTGGAAAAATTAAAATAGGAAACTCTTTGGAATTCAAAGCACAAAATCCAAATTTGAAGATTCAAAAGCTTCTTAACAAAAGTGACTTGAAGCAACATGTAGGAATGGAAGTGAAAGTATAAAACAATTTTAATGTATTTGATGCACATGAGGACCAACAAGTTCAATTATTTTCTCTAGAATTTGAAAACTATCTCATGACATGGCTGAGAAAAATAATATGTGACATTGGACAAAACAAAAGACCGATTGTGGTCTCTTGGGATGATATTATAAGTTATGTGCACACTAGATTCATTCCCTACTACACTAAGAAGAGACTCCTTTTGAAGCTCCAACAACTTCAATAAGCAAGAAGTGTGGATTAATATTATAAACACCTAGAGGCAACTACAATGAAATGAAGTTTAAATAGTGAAAACTTAGATGCTAAAATGGTTGAGTGTGTATGGTGAAAATGTAGTGAATAGATAAGTCCTTATAATTTTTGTCATAGGAAAAATATAAAGATAGGGTACTTTGTGATGTTGTCTCTATGTAAGAAACACATATTTGTCTTGGTAAACATTGGTAATTTGATAGAAAGTTTTTCATGATGGTCTTACCAACAACTTTTGTTTTAAATATAAAGGGCACAAGATTATATTAAAACTTATATCCCTTATAGAAGCGAAAGAGAACCAATGTAAAATGAAAATAATATTGATATGAAGAGAAAAAAGAAAAGGGACAAGCAAGCAAAATGGAGGAAATAAAAAGAACTTAATCTCTGTAAAGAAGATCAAGTTATTGCTTGCTTGAAAAGAAGTATTTATAGATTTTTCTAACATTAACTTAAAATTGTCTCCCTCCAATTCTTTGAATCCTTCAATTAACTTTACAAGTTTGGAATTGATTATATAATACTATGGGGAATTTTTGAGATCCACCTAAGTGGTTACCACCTCTAAGAGAAATAAAACATTAAATACACTTTATTTCTACTTCTTAATAGAACATGATATACAAATAATATTGAGGAATCATGGGTGCAAGGCTTTTTCTCTAATAAAAGTCCAACCTTATGGTTTATATACCCCTTTTCGTATCCTCAATTTACGTTAGCTTGAGTGTTGGATATATGGCTCAAGTATTTGATGAATTCAACTATCTTTAGAAAACTATTAAAAGATTGCAATATGTGAATATTTAGAAGAGTACTAAGTTAATTTGTGTTGATTAGGATATCAATGTAAGTTTTCTCTTACTTAAGTTGATCTCACATCACAATAAAAGTTAAAATGTTGTTGGCTAGTCTAGAGAGACTGCAAGAAATAGTTTAATCAATTAGAGTATTGATTTAATTGATTACAATCATGGAGGGTAATTATAGAGAGAGATTTTGTAGTGTCCAGGGTTAATTAAGTAGTTTTCATATGATAATTGTTTACCACCAATGTTATTATAATAATTCTGAGTGTTACTTTCATTTGTATACAGTAATGGTTTTGTTTAACCTAAGAATTTATTTAATCAGAGTAGACATATTACACATGCTTAACTTATCGATATTGAAGAAAAATAAATAATCTTCAGATGATGAAAGATTTGAGTTCAGAGAAGTAACCCTTTATAATTAAACGAATTTTCAAACGCAGATGAAACTCCCCCTTTCTTGTAGGCACACATTATTCAAATTCAAACTATTCTTATAATAAATAAAAAATAACAATTCCCATAAATCTTACATACTAAGAAATTATGTGTATTTTTTTTTTCTTAAGGTAACGAGTAAAATAGTTCATGTGCTAAATATATTAAAAGACTACATTATTATGTTGACATAAATTATGTTATGCGACAAAAGTTTGTAAATTTTTAACAATCATCTTAAAAATCATACACATATTTTTTATTAATTGATAATCCATGAATTTTTATCATGAATAGATAATTTGTTTAAAAAAGAAATTGTAAAAATATAAGATAGATGAATATTTCTTCTATTGACTGAAAATATAAAATATTTTCCACTTTCATTAGTTCATACCTATTAAGATAATTTTTCGGTATGTAAGTGATAATACACAATACAAGTAGTTTAGCCTATGTTATTTTGGATATAAAAGAAGACATGTCTACAACTTATCTTGAAGATTACTTCAACTACTTGAGTTTGTTTGATGCTAAGTAATCTTTGACAATTAATGATAACTTTTTTATGGTTATTATATGATATGATAGTGAATAATGATTATATTTTTTGGATTCTACTATCATGTGTGTTTGTTTTGGATAGAAGAAATGAAAAGAGAAAATAAAGACTTTTTTTAATTAGAAAAAATAATTTATGTTTAAAAAATCGAATTTGGCACCCTTGAATTTTTTGTTCAAGTTTCACTACTGATTACAATCACTTAGAACTATGAACAATTCTAGTCTTACTATTTTAAACAATTATATTATCAATTCAATCGCTTAAAATCATTAATACTTAGTCTATGTTGTGAACCTTTCTATTTTGATATATTAAAATAACGACATGATTTATATTACTTACAAGTTTTCCAGGATAGATAATTTTATTCCATGCTACAAAGTTTGTAATTTAAGTAACATGGTAAATCTCTTCTTTAAAGAGGTTATCTATTTGCATAAGTTTCCTAAAATCATAAAATATTTTAGAAATCCAAATTTCTTGTGTCATTTATGGAGGAACTTATGGGGAAAACTTGGAGCTAAGATTATTTTCTCTATTACTTGTCATCCTCAAACTGATGGTAAGAAAAAAAATACTGAGATAGAATTTTGTCTCAACTATTGAGATGTAGCATTTCTATAAACCTAAGAAAGTGGAAAGAATTATTACCTCATAAAACTTTTTTATAATAAAGTGATAAACACCATAACTTCTCATTCTTCTTTGAAAGTTGTTTATGAGTTTAATCTATAACAGTATTTGTTCTCACTTCCTTGTTTTATTGTTTGTATATGAAAAACAAAATTTGAGAATTTCACTTTAATTGGATGGATATGCCAAACATGTCAAATTATTTTACGATAAATATTATAGCCATTTTCCCAGAAAATGTCTGGCAAATAAATGTGGTTAACAACTTGGTGATCTTCTAGGGAACATGTAGTTCTCTCCTCACTTTTGTCATGAATCTAGGCATACCATCTTCATACAAGGACCTATAGTTCTCACCTTCTTTATGCCACCCATGGTTCATGTTAACCCTCTAATTAACTTGTTTCCTCCTACCAACTGAAGTCTAGTAATATTTACCCGAGTAAGAAGGAAAAGTAAATAAGTAACATTTCCTTTCCTCCTAGTATTAGAAAATGTAGGATGTAAAATATATGATGTAAAATATAGGATGTGGAAAGTATTGTAAAATATATAGTTGTTGTAAATTATTTGGTGTAACATTGTAATATGTAGACAAATAGGTAATTATGTTCTTAATAGTGTTAAATATGTTTTTTGTCCTTTAACTTTAAGTGAATTTGGAATGTGTTGTTTATATGTTTCATGATAACATTTGAGTTGTTTACACCATTTGACACATTTCCGCTCAATGTTAGATGAGAAATACATTTGAAATGTAAAAATAAAATTAATAAAATTTAGTTAAAATGCCTAAATCTATGCATTTATAAAGATGAGGGACTAAACTGGATCAAAGTTTCGAAGAGGAACTAATTCCAATTTTCATTGGAAGTTAAGGGACCAAAAACATATTTAACCCTTCTTAATATTACACCTATCCTTTATGATAAAATAATAATTATTAAATTAACTACGTTAGACAAGGATAAATGGCATATGTATAAGTTTCTTTTTAAGTTTATATTTTTATTTTATCAATATCTCTTAAATAAATAGATAAAATATTATCATATATTTGGGAAGAGACGTCATAATAGACGATACAAGGGTTAGACGATACATGAGTAAAAGGTTAAACAACATTGATAAGTAATTGGGTAGACGATTTAAGGTTAGGTAAGATAGACAATAGAATGTGGTTCTAGGTAAATGATTGGAGGTGGAAATACAATAATTAGGTAGACAGATGGTATTGAAGAGAAAAGTTAGACGATAAATGTATCAGACGATACTAGTATCTGGGAAATGAACATGATATGGGAATTAGATGATAGTTACGTCAGAGCGATAGAAGGATTAGGTGATATAAGCATTAGACTGTATATTGGAATAATAATATATGGTATGGTTTTCAATATGTAATTACTTAACTTAAAAAATATATATTTTATTAGAAGGTTTTTCTAAGTGGTAGAGTAGTAAACATAATGCATGAAAATTGTAATAAGATGAATATTAATTCATTTGAAATATTTTTTAAAGATTTAGCATGGATAACCTATTGCACGAGATCTATTATTATGTGAATATTGTCTTTTGGTGTATGCATGAGTAAGTCTATGGATTGTGTGAAATGATGTTAATACGAGAAAGTAATTAGGTTTTATGTCTCAGGTGATGTTAACTTATGATCGTTTTGAATGACATGCAATTTTGTATTAATGTATTTTGGGGTGTTGTTGGAATGTAATCGTCTTGAGGGAATGACATGTTTATGTGTGTTATAATGTATTTGTGTGGTTATGAGGTCGAGCAGAGCCAAGATATGTTGTTACAATCCGTTGAGGCTGAGTAAAGCTAAGAAAAGTTGTCACAATCCACTAAGGTCGAGTAGAGTCAAGACATATCACAACTAAGGCTTAGTAGAGCTAGGAAATGTTGTCATAATCTATTGAGGTTGAATACGTGTAGTATATGTTGTCATAATCTATTGAGGCTCAATGAAGCCAAGGTTGGTTGCCAAAATCTACTGAGTGTTGTGAATGTGAATTTCATGTTTAACATAAATGATATTTTATGTATAAATTTTGTAAACCGTGATTTTAATCTTTGTTATATTAGCTTACCCTTGTGTTTGTTTGTGTATGTTTGTGTATGTGTTTGACTGCGATGATTATGTATGTTACATAGGAGTAGATGAGGAACCAAGTATGGATACATAATACTGATAGATGAAATGAGAGTGTGTTATGGTTGGGACAGAAACTTGTTCTTATATTTGATGTTGGATAATTTCTTATTTTAAGTTTTCAATCAAGTTATAAGTTAAATAGGTTTTTTTTTCATTTGAGTTAAGAAGACTATGATAGATGATTATAGTTCAGTAGAAGATAGATGGATGGACATGATAAAGTGGTCAAATTGAAACTTAAGTCAAATCTTCCAATAGTGGGTGCCACAGTACATCGAACAAATAACAAATTTCACTAGGGCAGGCTCTAACCCATGACTTTGATACTATATTAAGAACTAGACTACAAACCTAACTCAAGCTTACAAAATCAACTTGGAAAGTAAGGTTTGAACTCACTTTTATGGTATAAACTCACCTCATCTCTACTCGACGTGAGATCTCCAACACAATGTAAATTTTTTCTCAAGTTTGCTTTAACTTTTGGACTAATACTTATTTTATATGGTTGTAAAGTATAAAAAATTTGGGGGTGTTATACTCTAACTTTGACTTTATGATGTGCAATGAAGTTTTTGAAAAGGAGTTGCATACTCTAAAGTTAAAGTCCAATAAGGTTAGTCAATATGCTAAATATGCAAATTAGGGAAGAAAGGAAGTCATCTTGATTTTCGAGACTAGGTTTGATTTCATTTGAGAAGTAAAACCTTGATATGAATTATCTTCTTTTTATGTAGGCTTTACAAATTCATGGATAAATTCTCTTTAAGAAGAAAAGGATGATAAATGCATCAATGATAAATAAGAAACTCAATACAAAGATATCATTCCTATAATGGATACAAGAAACATGTTAAGAAAAATATCTCTTACTTAAAATATTCCTTTTTCTTCATTGTTTTGTATTTCTTAAACTATAATTTTGTAGAATTTGGTGTAATTAGTAAATAGGTTTAATTGAACCTCTTATAAATCCATTTTCATGCATTTTTTTTCATAAATAAAAAAGAACAATAGAATGTTAAGTAGAAGCAAACAAAGTGATACATAACAAAGAAGCCCAATTGAAGGAAGCTAATCTCAGCCAAGGGGTATCCAAATCAAAAGAAGGAAACATGACAAATAAAGCATGGAATTCATGCACAAGGGAAGAACTTCCTAATTTTCAGTCACTTTAAAGATTTAGTTTGATTTTTTAATTTCCTTATTCAAAATTTTCCTCTTTTATTTTTGAAAATTGATCACTCTTAAGTTGGATCTTGTGGCCTCATTTGAATGTAACTAGAAATGCATTTAGGTTTCATTTGCTTCAAGTTTGCAAAGGTCATTGGCTATAAATAGTCATTCACCTCATATGTAGTTTTACTGCCTTAGTTGAACGAGAATTTGAGTTATGAGAAAACTTGTGTAGGTGACTTCTCAGTTGAATCTTAGATTGAGTTCTTATGAAGCAAGTAACAATTCTTCATGAAGCTTATCAAGAGGATAAAGTCTTTCACATCTCAAAATTTAGACTACAATATTTTCAGTATGTTAACACCTAAGATTTAATAATGCATTACTTTTCATGTATATTATATCTAGTATAACAAATTCAGAACATGTAAGTATATAAATATAAAAATTATAAATATTCAAGGAATCAAAATTAATCAAGTGTTTACAATTAAAATAATTATAATAAAAATATTATTGCAAAATAATATACTTCAAATAATAAAATGAGTTATAATACTTATAACATAATATACGTATAAACTATAATAAAATATTTTTTTGAGTTATAATATAATATATATATATATATATAGACAATATATTATAATTATAATATAGTAAATAGGAGAAAATCATGTAACAATAACTAAAGTCTCTCTTTCAATTATATAATAGAATATAAAAGGATCTGCACCACAATTTTTTCTTTCACGTGCATGCACCAATAATGGATAATAGAGGATAAGATGGATAACTAACATTTAATTTCAAGTTAATTTTTAATGTAATGCAGGATAAAAATCTTAGAAAGTCTAATCTCTAACTAACGAGATTAAACTAGTGATTGTAGAAATTTAGGAAAATGTATTATAATGATGTAAGATCCATTTTCGGTTTTTGTTTTCAACAGGAGAACCTTTGGATGATGTTGGATAAATATGAACTTTTTTAATAGGAATATTGAATGAAAATATTTGAGATCAAAGTTGACTGAGTGATTTTTTTTTTTTACTTTTTGTGATTTTATGACAAACAAGTTAAATAAATAATGAAATTATAAAAATAATTTTAAATTCAAATTACGTGAGTTCAAATGTCGTATTTTATTTGAGTACATTGAAAATAATGACGCTTTTAGCTGTCGTTTTTTGCATTATATTTTTTTTAAAATACATAATTTATGGCAGTTTTAACTGCCATTATTTGCGTAGAGAATACGACAGTTTAAACTGTCATTATTTGCACAGTGCATTAAATGGCGGGTATTACAACGTTTCACATAAGACCGCCATGTTATACTTTGTGGCAGCAGGATATATGGCGGTACCTGGACCCGCCACACGTGCAAAATACGACAGTCATAAACGCCATCTTATACCACAAATAACTGTCGTAATTAACAAGATTTTTTGTAGTGATTCTCTTATAAAAACGCAGGCTTTATAGTCTGCAAGCTGATATCTTGAACATGTTGAAATTTCTGTTAATTTGTTGACTTCACTTGACTTAAGTGAAATTACTTGAGCCGATCGAATATGTTACTTGCAAAAATATAACAAGTCAATTAATCTGTTAAAAAATATTTCAACTGACTAAAAGAATGCAACCAGGCACAAGCTATGATGCCTAAAATATTTCACAATTTTTTGCTGCACAAATATTTTTCAATGCAAGATTCAATGTATGCACTACACAAGGAATCCAGTAGATTGAAGGAAATTCTGCTTCTATAAGCATACCTACTGCCTTACATATAGTGGTATTATCAGTTATAATTGTACCACATTTTTTGGTCCAATCTCCATAATTACATCTCTCATGTGTTTAGCAATAAAATCTTTGTCCTTTATCTCACTAGATCCATCTATTGACCTCAAAAACATTGGACCACTCTCATTGATAGCCATAAAATTTATAAGTGGTCTTCTTTGAAGATCAGTCCACCCATCACTAACAATTGTCACACCTTTATCATTCCATGAATCCCTTATGGGTTGTAGAAGATTTTCTACATGACTTCTTTCTTTTGAAAGTAAAGGACCTCTCAATTTATTATATGTTGGTGGTACATATCCACTGAGATTAGAAGTATTGGCAGCATAAGAAAATGCACCCCTGTAGTGAGGATTATTTGCTAGATGAAATGGTAGTCCTGAAGAATAAAACATCCTTGAAATTTCACAATCAAGAGTATCTCTAGCTTGAATATTGAAAGAAGCTTCTAAAGGACCTTTGTGTTTTTTATTAACATCGTTATTCATCTGCTTTCCTTCATTGGATACAAATGGTATAGAGACATTTTTCTTCTTTGAATTTTCTATTTTCAATGCTGCTTCATTGTCTAATCTTCTAAACTCAGCAAGTTTTGACGTAGTCACGTTTGGACAAATTCTAACTCCTGCTCCCATAATTTTTTGCAAATGAGATCTTACTTGAGTGTAAGATCCATTGAATGATAAATCACACAAACTGCATTTAATCATATTATTTCACCATTAGGAGTTTTTCTTAACTTTGTAACATATCTCCACAAAGGTTTTGTTTTATCTTTTTTGATGGTTTGACTAGGTATACTCATCTTAATTTCCTATAATAAAATAAATTTTCTATTAGATTAATTTATTTGGATATAAAAAATAATAATTTCAAAAATTAAAAAAAAATTATATAATTCAAATAAAAGGATATAATAACAATAATTATATTATTATAAAAAAATAATATTTTAATTTAAATGGGACAAATATTAAAAAAATAAAAAGATATAATTTAAATAAAAAATAAAAATTTAAATATAAAAAAAATTATTCACTCTATGTAGTTTTGTTTCCATTTTACTTTAAACTTGTTTTTTTCGTTTGAATTTATATCTTAACATTATATAAAGGTGTTTTAAATAAATAAAAAACATAGCAATAAAAAACTTGAAAACATAAACAATAAAAAACTTGAAAACTTTAAATTTAATATAATAAATAAATTATAAAATACAATAAAACATTAAATACTAACAACGTTACTAAAAATAATTACTCACATATGAAGTATACACTATATAAGAATAACTACATTAAGTTACTTTTACATAAAAAAACTATGAACGATATTTATTTAAATTATAAAAAAGAAAGTTTATAAAGTTACCTTTTCAGAATCTTTTCTCGAGTTTTCCAGACCTTCTTTCTCCTTCCCTTCGTTCTGTAACTGCAAAGCAACAACTTCCCTTTGTTCTGCAACAACAAAGCAACAACTTCCTTTTGTTCTGCAACTTCAAACCAACAACTTCCCTTCGTTCTACAATTGCTAACAGGTTTCCTAGTTGTATTTCCTCTCAACTCAAGAGCTCCCAATCAGAATTCTTTCTTTTGTTTTTTGTTACTTGTGATTGTAGCATCTCATGTTACTCTAATTTATATAATAATTTGTTCTTATTGATTTTATTTATGTTCCTAATCTTGATTTTATTTTATTTTAATAGAAGAAATAGAAGATTATTTTTTATCCTTTGATTTCCTTTTTTATTTTAAGTTTCTTGGGTTTCCCTTTATTTTCTGAGAAATACCAATTAATGCGTATCTAATGAGTATCCAAAATGTGATCAAACGTGAAAATTTGGATTCGCAAAAATTTTCCTTTGAAATTTTGGATTCGTGAAAATTTTTCCACATTACGTATCAAATCCCTATGTCCAGATAGATGGAGGTGTCCTCCCGCACGTGTCGCACAGCTAGGTCGTGTCTGATCCATGGGAAAGCTCCTAACACCAGGTCGTGCGTGTGTTCGTCGCGCCTCTGCGTTCGTGTCTGCTTCGGGAGCGGGAAGTATGCTCCAAACACTGTGTCGAAGCATCATAGGGTACAAGACATCTATTCTATGTCAAATTGTCTTCAGGTTAAGCTCCAATCTTATAGCTTCAAGTTCTTCACGTGCATTGATAAGTGTGATAATTACCTATTATTTAAAATTATTAGAACCTTTTAATTGTTTTTATTCATGTGTTTTGTGTTAATCTCATGAAAGACTTTAGGAATTTGTAATTATATTTCAAAAACAAGTTTGCTTTGATGTTTGTGGACTTTTGTAGAAAAAAAATGGAGGATTGAAGAAGCATCACTAGTAGTTGCCTGAAGTCACTCGCCCAGCGACCTTGACGTACTCGCCCAGCTACCAAGACTTGATAGCCCAAAGAGGAAGGCTTGTTCGCCTAGCAAGTATGTCTGTTGGCCCAGCAATATCACTTTTTTCTTAAACATTAAAAGTGTCGAGACTCGAAGAAAAACGGAGTTTGGGTTTAGGGAATGCGGCTGGAACTCAAGACAAAGGTTGAGACACTTTTGGGGATTAAAGGATTCATCTTTCTTCATTCATTCTACCATTCCAACTCCATTTGTGCTCTAGATGTATAGGAGTAGCTAAACTCCATTTCATTGGGGTTGGATGTAATGTACCTAAACTCATTGTAGTTTCATCTATGCAATAGAATCTCTTTCATTGCTTTTGTGTTCTATCTACATTATTTTCGTGCATGATGGAATATCTATTTGTTTTTGTGGTATTTAATCATTGGAAAGTGTTTTGGAATCTTAGACATGGATAAAACAACCTAGAGATTTTGTTCTAGACATATATCAAAGCTCTTGGTCTTTCTAGACATCGTTTTTAATGCGTCTTTTGTGTTTAAACATCTATGGGATTAGTATTTTTACATAAAAGTTCAAAACATGCCCCTAAGGGATTAGGGTTTGAATACCTTTGATGTCAATGCTTGAGTAGATTAGAGATATATATTGGAAGCAAGAGCTATGATAAATGCCAAAGGATTGGAAGCATCTCGAGAAGGCATGAGATGCCACTATAGGCCATCTTGGAAGTGGAGGTCTTTGATTGTTGGGGAATTAATTTTGGTGGTCCCCTCCCTTCTTCATTTAACAATGAATATATTCTGGTGGTAGTTGATTATGTCAATAAGTGGGTGGAGGCAACAACTTGTCAGAAAAGTGATGCCAAGACAATCATCAAACTTCTAAAGAGGCAAATCTTCTCTCGATTTGGAGTCCCCAAGGTCCTCATCAGTGATGGAGGATCCCATTTTTGCATGCTCAATTGGCCAAAGTCTTGAAACACTATGAAGTGAGGCACAAGGTTGCTTCACCTTATCATCCACAGACTAATGGTCAAGCTGAAGTGTCTAACCAGGAGATTAAGAGGATTCTTGAGAAGATTGTGACTTCACCTAGAAAAGACTTGTCCTTAAAGCTTGATGATGCCCTCTGGGCATATAAGACTGCCATGAAGACTCCTCTTGGATTATCACCATATCAACTAGGCCCTGAAGTTTTTGAATTTTGAGCCCTCTTTATCTGAATGCAATTGTTAGAGCTTGAAGAGATGAGATAGAATGCGTATGAGAATTCTAAAAGCTACAAGGAGAGAGTCAAAATGTATCATGATAGAAAGCTACTTAAGAAAGAATTTCAACCTGACCAACAAGTGTTGTTGTTCAATTCCAAGCTCAAATTATTTCTGGGCAAGTTGAAGTCTAAATGGTCTGGAGCCTTCACCATCAAGGAAGTCAAACCCTATGGATCAATAAAGTTGATGGATCCCTCTTCAGGTGATCCACAAAGGAGTTGAGTTGTGAACGGTCAGCGGCTTAAGCACTATCTAGGGGGTGAGGCTGAACGCCTCACCATTGTCATTCATCTAGAAGACCCGTGAGCTTACAGGCATTGAGCTAATGACGTTAAACAAGCGCTGACAGGGTGGCAACCCAGTGTTTTGAGTTTTTCTTAGTTAGTAGACTATGTTTCAGCAATTTTTCAGTGACTAAGGTTTGTCACTGTTCGCCTAGTGAGGAGGAGCTAGCTTCGCGAGTCTAGTTTTTCATAGAAAAATAGTTCCAAAATTATGCAAACTTGCTTAGCGAACCCAACCCTCGCCCAGCGAGCAGGACCTCTACACAATCAAATTTTTTTTTGGCTAATAAAATCGTTGGGCGAGTATTTCTCGCCCAGCCTTTTTTGAACGATTTTTGCCCCTGGAACCACGTGTTAGGCGCGCATACTCACCCAGCGACAAACACTATTTTATTTTCTTTCAAAAAAAATCAAATTGAAATTTTTGGGGGAAACTCGACCACTCGCCCAGCGAGTCATGCCACTCGCCTAGCGACTAAACGACATTAATTGCTATTAGAGGAAAGTTGGGGTCAAACCTGCTTTTTAAATTTTTGAAGCAGCTCACCCAACGACAGGTTTAGCTTGCCCAGAAAATGGTTGCGGTTACACCTCATCCATTACTTTTCATTTTAACCCTTCTTCCCCCTCTTCTTTTTACCCTAGTTGTCCCCCTCCCTCTTTCTTGTTTAGCTGCACCTCCATCGTCATTTTTGCTTACACTTTGCACTTTAGCATTCCTTTTTCTCGTTTTCTCTTTTCCTCTTCCATCAAATGGCTATCCTAAGACTTCCCAAGTTGCTAAAAAGAAGAGAGTTACCTGAGGCTATTCTTCCCAGAACCCCCAACTAGACTTCATGGAAACATACATGGTGCAAAATTATGATCAACATAAGTTCTCTTCGGAGACGACTGCCAACCGCTTTGCTAAGATCATGCCCAGGAGCCTGATACCTAAGAGGAAGGTCAAATTAAATCCTAGGGAGTATGATGAGTTTCGTTTGGAGCTTGAGAGGAGAAACTGGCATAAGGTGTTTGCGAATCTTCCCAATGAAATTGATGAAGTGTTGGTTAAAGAGTTTTATGCAAATGCCTACCAACAAGTGAGGGATGGCCCATGTCAATGTAGGGTGCGGGGGCAGTTGATTAAATATGACAGCAAGACAATTAATACCTTTTTGAGGACGGCTTCAGCTCTTGCAGACCAAGTAACTCCCTTTAGTGAATTCTCAAGTGCTCACAAGGACAATGATGAAATTGCCTCAGTATTGTGCATCCTGGGCCAAACTTATGTGTTGGGCGTCAATGGCAACCTCATCTACATACTCCGGAAGCATCTGACCTCATTGGCCCAAATGTGAAGTGCTTTCTCTTACACCAACCTTAGCCCAAAATCTCATACCTCTGATCTTAACATTGTGAGGTCCTATCTCATTTATGGGATAGTAACAGATTTGGACATGGACGTGGGGAACCCCATTTCTCATGATATCACTTACACTGCTGACATGGAAAATGTCAAGTTGGGTTTTCCTGCACTCATCACAGCTCTTTGCAAGGAAAGGGGAATCCTTTCTGACACTCATGTACTCCTCTCCCTCCAGCCACCCATAGATAAAAAGTTCATCAGGAAGAATTGCATTAACAAGGTGGAACTCAATGAACTTGCTCCAGCACCCCGAGCACCCCGTCCACCCCGGGCTACCACTTCCTCTCATTTCACACATGATCCTTCCTCTACTTTCGAGGCGACCTTCCAGGCAGCCATGACCAAAATGTTTGCAAGGCAGGAGGACATGTGGCTGGGTCATCAAGCAATCAGGCAAGGCCAAGTTAGCATCATGGATAGCATGCACAAGTTGTCTTTAGGTGTTCTGAATTTTCCAAATGGTCTCATCATGACACGAACATAGTGGGGGAAGGTACTGTTGCTGATAATGATAATGGAGCAGGTGGACTATCAGGAGCAGAAGAAGGAGGTCAGGAGGACCCTAATGCAGAAGAAGGAGAGCAGAGAGGTCAGGAGGACCCTTATGCAGTCGGGAGTACTTGACCTTATTGATTGGTGTTTCTATTATTTTTCAGTGTTTTAGTTTGTGTTATTAGCTAGTTGTTGATTTAGTTTTTACTTTCAGTACTTTATATTATGGTGAAACTCTTGCTTGATATTTGAACTAATTCTCTTCTCCTCAAATTTTGTTGGGTAGCCTTGTTTTGGATGCCTTCTTTTTTGGCATTGGGAGCTTTGATTTCTTTTCATGTTATCCTTGCATGATCTTGAGGAATTAGCTTGCAAATTTAAGAGTGAGAATGTGGATGTGCTTGTAATTTGATTAATTCATTAACCTGTGTTTGATTATGACCAGTGGATTGAAGAGTGAGAATGTATTTGGAATGTATGTGAGAAATTTGTTGTTGCTATGGATTTGAGTTTTGCATGATTCTTGTAAATTCACATACACATTTGATCAGAAATGAGAAAGACACTTCATTGTTTTGATGTTACATAGCTACTTGGCCAAATAGCCACCCTTGATGCATGACTTTGAATCTTTTGTGAACCTTTTGAGCTTTGTTATAATTTTTTGTGACCCCTAAGCCTATAAAGAGAAATACATCTTTTCCCACACTTTAGAATAAGAGAACAAACAATATGTGATGAGGGTATAAGTTGGGATTAAGTTTGGGGGAAACTTTTGTGAGAAAGTAAGGAGTGAATTGGTTGAGAATTTCTTTTAGTAATGTTTGAATATCTCTTTCAATAAAAAAATGAAGAAAAGAAAAAGGCAAGCAAAGAGGTTGCTACAGATAAAAATGAAGTTAGAAGTATATGGGGGCCTTTTTTGTATATGAAGGAAGAGGATGTTGATGAATGATTTATGCATATTCTTGTTCTCTTCTCATGTGGTGTCTTTGAATCCAAGAAAAACATGTTTCTTCTAACCAAGCCAACCTACAACCCTTAAAGACCTTTTTATCTAAATCAAGTTGTGTGAAGTGTTTGTGAGATGAAGTGCAAAGGTTGATGAAGTAGTTTTCTAACATGCTGATTATGAGTTGTTTAAACACTTGTTAGCAGAGTGAAAACTACCATGGTGAAAGTTGTGATGATTCACTTTCCTGATTGCCATATACCATTCTGGTTTAAGGATTTGTGTTGATAAAAGAACCATTCCATGTTCACTCTTTGAAATGCAAATGACTTCTCTCTATTTTGTGACAAGGATAGTGCAAGTTGATATCATATGCTTCCCTTTTTGTGTTGATCAGGCTGACCTTGCTTCTCTTCTTTTGTTTTGATGGTTTTGCTTTTCATGAGGACATGAAAAAAATTCAAGTTTGGGGGTGTTGATAAGTGTGATAATTACCTATTATTTAAACTTATTAGAACCTCTTAATTGTCTGTTATTCATGTGTTTTGTGTTAATCCCATGAAAGAATTTAGGAATTTGTAATTATATTTCAAAAACAGGTTTGCTTTGATGTTTGTGGACTTTTGTAGAAAAAAAAATGGAAGATTGAAGAAGAATCACTAGTAGCTGCCTAGAGTCACTCACCCAATGACCTTGACGTGCTTTCCCAGCTACCAAGACTTGATAGCCTAACAAGGAAGTCTTGTTCGCCCAATGAGTATGTTTGTTAGCCCAGCGAATATCACTTTTTGCTTAAACATTAAAAGTGTCGAGACTCAAAGAAAAATGAAGTTTTGGTTAGGGGAACATGACTGGAACTCAAGACAGAGGTTAAGACACTTCTGGGGCTTAAAGGATTCATCTTTCTTCATTCATTCTACCATTCCAACTCCATTTGTGCTCTAGATGTATAGGAGTAGCTAAACTCCATTTCATTAGGGTTGGATGTAATGTACCTAAACTCATTGTAGTTTCATTTATGCAATAGAATCTCTTTCACTGCTTTTGTGTTCTATCTACATTATTTTCGTGCATGATGAAATATCTATGCATTGTTGCGGTATCTAATCATTTGGAAAGTGTTTTGGAACCCTAGACATGGATAGAACAACCTAGAGGTTTGGTTCTAAACATAGACCAAAGCTCTTGGTCATTCTAGACATCGTTTTTAATGCGTCTTTTGTGTTTAAACATATAAGGGATTAGTATTTTTACATAAAAGTTCAAAACATGTCCCTAAGGGATTAGGACCTTTGATGTCAATGCTTGAGTAGATTATAGATATATATTGTGAGATGATTGCTTAGAGTTTTGGTCATGAATTCCAACCCCAATGAGTCTTTGCCTTGATTATTTTATCACTTTCAAATTTAGTAATATCTATGTTTTCACTTGTTTCGAATTAATCTATGTTTACATTCAATGCTTAAATTAGTAAGTACGCCTAGTTAACTAAACAAACACAATTTCCGTGGGAAAACGATACTTGGACTTACCATTTTTATTAGTTGCATGACTTGGTACACTTGTAAAAGTCTTAACATGCATCCAGATTAAGCACACTTCAAACTTGATCAACACAACAGATCTTTCACGTCTTTATCACTTTATCAAGTCTCATCATGTCTTTATTAAACCTTCATATCCTCATCAAGTCTCTATGTAATGTCTTCATCGAATAGTTATACATCAAAGCCATTTGTGTTAACAACCACCACCTTCCTTTTCACAATACATGTATTCAACTTGTAGTTCTCATATCAATCAAAAAGCTTTGAGTGTGGGTATTATATAATGAGGTACATACATTTATGTTGAAATTAACTCATATCTTCTTGATGTGGTGGAAATTGAATTTTACGAAATACTATACCCATCTTCAAAATTGTTAAACCTTTGTTATCTATGTTTGTGTCTACCATTGTTTGAAAGTTTGTTTTAATACAACAACTGGAGTCGGACAAAGTGCTTAATTATTATATAAAAAAAATATTTTCGTGAAAAAATGGATGAAGTATTGATTTATGTACAAAATTATAGTGTTAGATTATGTTCATAATCCATCAGATATTAAAGAACTTGTGAAAAAACATTAAGACAATTAAAATGAGTATTTTTCATACTTAAATTTATATTTTTCCTATATAATTATCTTGTCCATATTTTCAATTACATTGATTTTATATTTTATATTTTTTACTTTTTATAATATACTCTAATCTCACCGTCGCTAACTTAAGAGGAACTAACGTCGAGTTTGAATAAATTATTTAAATATTGCACTTAAAATTTATCATTTTTATATGGTGATAATTATTTTTTTCAACATCATATGTTTCTTTTATAAAAAATTAAAAATAAAATATTGTAACTAAAGTTTAATGGTCTGTTTGTTTCAATAAACAGATTTGGAATGATGAATTATTATCATTAAAAACACGATAAATAGAAAAAATTAATAAAACACAAAAGATAATGCAAATTTGTTCATGTTCATTTTCATTGCACAAATAAGATATTTGTGATAAAATATCAAAAAATATAAAAAAAGTTCAAATATAATTTATTATATATATATATATATATAATTTATTTTAACTTAATAATTTGTTCTGTTTATAATAATAATAATAAGTTATATTTTGTAATTTTAAATAATAACTTCAACATTATTTTAACATAATTTTTAATACTTATATTTAAATTTATATTACATTTATTTTTAATAATAAAATGATAATTATTTAATTTTATTCATTAAAATAATTTATCAAACCATATATGAACTTTTACAACTTAAATCCACTTAAATTGTATAAATTTTTCTTAATCCAAATAAACTCATTTGCACCTCCTCCTTGTATCAAAATTCAAATTTCCTCTCTCAAATTCTTGAAATTCAAACATACTTTTATTTTCTACAAACTTTTTTGACATTTGACATGTCAAATGATATAATTTAATTTTATATTCTTTTCAGTAACCTGGTTAAATTTATCATATTGACTTTTCGTTATATTTTTATTTTTTAAAATTTATGTTAATTATTTGGTATTTATTGGTGTTAAAGTATAAAAATATTAGTTTTTAATGATATTAAATATTTAATCCTATAATTTTATTTGTGTATTATTTAATATATTTCTCAAATTTTAAAGTAACATGTCTTTTTATTATTATATTTCAATTCAAAAGATAAAAAAAGAAAGGGTAATTTTTTAATAAAACAAAAAACATTAAAATTAAAAATTAAAAATCCCAAAATTTATCCAAATTAAAATGCACAAACTGGTTTAGTTTATTTCACTTTTCTCTTTTCCAAATCGAACGAGTATCTCGTTTTTTATATTTGGTTTGAATATATTTTTAAACCAAAAACTGAACTAATTTGCATATATGTATATAACTAATAAATTAATAATATACATATAGTATTATTAAAAATAATAATAAGTATTTTGTGTGACATTGAGTTTGAAAATGAGGAACAACCTGAGTGTGTCATTAATAGGTTCATCCGAAGTTAACATAGGGAGAGGAATCTTCAGAGAGCACTTAATGTTGTTTGTTGATGAATTTTTCTTCTCTGGTCGAATAATTTCAGTCATAAGATGTCGTTTTCACACTCTCATTACTATTCATTTTCTTTTTCCCTTCTTTTTGGTTTATCCATCATCATCATAATTCTAATGTCATCACGTGCCATTGCAGTGCCTCAATTCCCTCAAACTCCAATTCATAACCAAAAACACAGAATCCACAAGATCCAATGCTACTTATATTCTTTTACAATCCAATTTGATTACACTTTTTTCTTTTTTGCATTCATATTTTTTAAGAAAATAATAACAAATAAATATTTGATTTTTTGGATGTACAAGTTGATTTTATTATTAAATATATGAAAATTATTCAAAATTAAAATATAAGTTTAAGTTTTATAATAAAAAAAATAAGATAGGACTCAGATCTTATTATTAATATTATATATATATATATATATGAATAAATTTGCATCTCAAAAATATATCAAGAATGTATATATTTTATTATTTTTTAATAAATTATTTTGTTGTTGTTTGAACTTATTTAATAGTGAATTATATTCCGATTCAAATATATTAGAAAAAATAGCTATATAATTTTTGTTAACTTAAACATAAATAAATTCTAATTAAATTAAATCTATATAATATTTTTATTTGAAAACAACTCTATATTCAAACTCAATCATTATTCTTAATACATAAAAATGATTTAGAGAGTGACGTAAACAATTCTTTCTTCATTTTATGAAATGAAAAAAGTCAGTTCACTTAATTAACATTCTTAGTCAAAATTAACATTATTAGTCAAAATTAAGGTTTAGATATAGCATTGTTGATGATCATTTGTTAAGTTGTAAATTAAAAATTATATATTTTGAAGTTAAATTCTGATTGTTCATTTTATAAAAGTTGGTAATATCTTCCTCAATTTTCCATAGAATAATTAATGATATGTCATTGAACTATCATTACCTTTTCACTTTCATCTTTTATTTATTTATATAAAAATAAATAAATAAATAAATAAATAAGGACATAAAATGAAAGCATGGAAATAAATGTAGTTGTGGATAAAAACAAGGACTAGTGAGTGAACAGAAGGAGCAGAAGAGGACACAGAAAGAGACTTTCTATTCAGACCTATTCTATTCTCTGCTATTCCAAGAATCCTATGTTCAACCAACTCACCCTCTTCATAATTATATACATGCTTCCACACTAAACCCTAATCTCTCATAACTCACCTTTTCATTTCTTTTTCCTTTTACAAATCCATCTTTACTAATTTCAAAAAAAAAAAAGAAATTAGGGTTTAGGATTGCAAGGTTTCTACTTAATTAACAAATAATCCACTAATTAATAGACCCAGATACATGTTAGGGAGTGTTCCAACAATAATTAGGATATTCAATGCTTTTAATTTCTCTTTGAAAAATTAATATCAACTAACTAATTGTTGCGTTAATTCTAGTATTTTTTTTTTCAATTAAACTCTTAGTTTTATTCTTTTTGCTAAAAGTATAGCACCAATATGAATGAATTTTTGTCTCATGAAAAATTAAATATCAACTAATTGTTGTGCTAATTTTAGTATTTTTTTTTTCAATTAAACTCTTAATTAGTTTTATTCTTTTAGCTAAAAATAACATCATATGAATGAATTGTTCGTGTGATATCACTACAATATATATATATATATATATATATATATATATATATATATATATATATATATATTTTTTTAATCATGATGTTTGTAATTATTATTTAATACTTTTTCTTAATTTTTTTACTTAATGGTTTCTTTCTTTATATTAAGGTTTTTTTTATCGATAAAGAATAAGAATATGTAAATGTATTTATATATAAATATTGTATATAAAATATAAATTTTCTATCTAAGTCGATAAAAAATAGTTCTTAAACTATCAAGTTTCCTCTGTATTAATTAAGGTTATCATGTTAAAATATGAAGACTTAAAAAAAGAAATTACATCAACTATTTTTAATAATCGAGACTACATTAAATAAAAATTTTAAGAAAAACATAAAAAAAAAAAAGATAATTACTACAAATACTTTGATCTGAAAAAAAAAAAAGAGCATTATTACTACAATTATGAAGCTAGTGTAGGAGAACAATGTGTTTAAACATTTTTACACGCAATTTTAGTGTCCTAAATTTTGATGAAACCATTCATTCCGTACTAATAATATGATTTGGGTTGTTCAAGAAGACATTCCAAGTTCCACCATAAATCTTCTATGCACATGCCACTGTATATCCTCTTGGAAATCATCACTTTCAAATGCATCAAAATTCTTGGGAAAAGCTTAACTAGTGAAATAAGAACACTGATTAAAAATTATATTTTGTGCTTTTTAATGCTTTTAATTTGATATTTTTTAAATTTTTTTTAACTCACTGGTTACCAAATTCCAAATTGTAAACTTATTGTATATTTATTCTTTCGATAGGTAAACTTGTATGTTTTTGCATAAAATTTAGAAGTAGCATTATCTGTGATACTACTTTTTAGCAAGAATTAAAATTTTACTATAATAAAAATATGTTAAAGACCGATTTAAGTCGTTAAAGTTAAATTTTTATTAGCTCATTAGATAATCATTACAAAAATAAATAATGAAGTTCATATAAATTGTGTCCAATTATTTTCTCCTTGTATATGATGGGTAATGTATTCAAAATTAGTTTGACAAGATTTAGTGGGAAATGAAGATACAAGTATCAAAAGACGTGTCTTCTGATTTAAAATTTTAAATATGAAAGTTAAAATTTATTTAAAATAATTTTAATTTAAATATGAATAATGGATCCACATTATTAATTGGAATCCAAACATTTGTTTTTTGGACAAAAGGAAATAAAAGCATAGATTAAATATCCTATATTAATTAGAATTATTGATAAATTTAATGAGATAAAAGACCCACAAAAACACATACTTTTAAGATTTTTAATAATATCATAATTTTTTATATATTAATTGTTAAATTTCTTCAAATTTTTTGGTTTTTTTAGACGATTTCCTATGATAAACCAAACATTGAATTATAGAGGAATAAAAATGGTGGAATAGGTTTTTATTTAATGGGTGATAACAGGAGACAAGAAAAGGATTTAACACTGCAAAATCCAACTAAGTGTGTTTTTTCTTTATTATTTCCCTTCCATTCTCAGTTTTCACATGCCCTATCACATGTTCTTTTAGGTTCATGCCAGAATCTTCTTATCTACTAACATGGACACTAGGTGAGAACAGTAATGAGTTCAGATCTTCTCTCCTGCAACTATAAAACCCTAATGAAGGAACAAATTGCATATATAAATCAAATTTTAAAATTGATTTCAATATTTTTTTTTTCTTTTTTTCTCCCCTATTAGTCGAGGGACATGGGTTTGATTTGATTTCCATAGAATATATATTTGAGAAAGGTTTATGATAGTTTTAAGAATACTTGTTTGTTTGGTTAACAATAATGTAAGAACAAAAATGTGATATGCTATTTATACTCAACACGAAATTCATAATTTATTTGTTAAAAGTAAGACTTAAAAGAAATCTTCAACTTTTTATAACCCATTATTGGTCCCATTATGAAATTATTAACATTAAAATTAAAAAACATAGAGAAAGAGAAATACACAACTTAATGAACTATGTTGTATTAAGCCTCTCTCTTTTTATTTTCCTTTTTTTTTTTTCACAAAATGTTTTACCAAATATATCCATGTCTTTTTTTCTTTCTCTTTCTTTTCATTATATTCATCTTTACCAAATTGAACTAAACATAACTATTTGATGCAATAGTTAATCTTATATATAAAGTCATTAAAGATTGAAATTTGAGAAAAATATTTCAAAATTCCACAAGAGAATAAAATGTTAGTTAAAAAAAGATGGAATAAAACATATCTATGTTGTGAGACAGAATCTAAAACTGTGAGCATGTGCCCTGTAATAATCTTAAATTTATAACACCACCTCTCTAGTTTTCTAGAACATTCATTTATGCTAAATATACGCTAAATTCTAAAAATTGCTTTATGTTGTGTGCTCTAAAATCTTGTGTTTCTAAGATATATTAATGTATATCAGTTTTAATATTTTAAAATATATTTTTAATATATTAAAATTAGTATATTTTAAATATACAATAAAAAATAACACTAAAAAACTAACATACAATTAGACTCTTTACTAGAAAAGGTTTAACAGTTTTTTATCTAAAATTATTAAAAGATGATTACTTTTTTAAAATGTGTAACACCGATTTAATAGAAAGGACAAATTTATTTACTTTTAAATAAAATAAAGATTTAAATTGAAAAATTATATTGAATCCATTAAAATGACATGGAAAGGTTAGAATCCTTAATGAATCCATAAGCAGTTTGAAAACAAATAAGAACAAAAAATTAGAGTAAATTAGTGTAAACATGGTTGATTGATGCAGAAAACATGAAAGTGATTTTGAAAATATGAAGCAAGATTGTTTTTGTGTGTGTCATGTGATATAAATGGTGGTTCTGACACCCATGATTGTTGGGTATGCAATATAAGCCTGAAAAGGTGAAGTGAGTGTACCTTAGAAAGAGGGTTTTCGAAATCCTAGACATTCTAAATTTGCTTCAACTCCTCTTATTCATTTCTCTCACGTGAACCCCAAATTTTCAATTCCTCTCTCTTCATAATCTGTGGGCAAAAAGCATGCTACAAACTACCACTTAGATTCTCTAAAACCAAATTCCTTTTTCAATAAATTATTCATTTACACACAAAAAAAATAAAATATCTATTATTAATGTTGATTATTTTTTAAATATATATTTTGTGTGTGTGTGAATCAATGAATGCATGTTCTGACAATGTAATTCTAGTTTACTTTTTATGTTTTAACCAGCACACTAATTTATGTTTTGCCCTCTACCATCCTTTTCACCTTTTCTTCTTATGTCTTTTTTTAACTTCTCTCTCAATTATTCAAACCTTTTTCTTCACATATTAGGAAAAGAGTGGTAGGGTAAATAGAAATTAGATTCTTTCTTGTTCTTTTTTTCTTCTATATGTCTTCTACCTTTAAAATATATTGATTTTTCTTGGAGCCACATTAAATGCATAACAAAAAAAAAATAGAGAATCCAAAGTTGTTAAATACCATTTTTTTTTTTTACTTTTTATCATTCATTCACAAAGTTTTATTATCTCTTAAAAAGATCACTGAAATTAAGATGATGTTCAAAAGAGTTAAATGTTTATTTAATCTTTAAATTTAGGGTATTATTTTAAACTTCTTGTTACTCTTGTTTCGATTTTGTAAAATATTACTTTTAATTTTTGAAATTGAAAAAAGTTAATGATGTGATACACTATGGTTTATTTATCATTTTTAATGATAAAAAAACATGTTTTTAAAGATTTATTAAATGTTTAATTATTTTTTAAGTTTTTTATATTAGATATATAGTTTCTTTTAGCCCTTTAGTTAAAAAAAATAGTTCAATTTTTTTTATTTTGTATAATATTTTTTTAATTTTTAAGGTTAAACAACATTAAAGAGAGTGATGATGTGATAACTGTAAGGCCCACTTTTTCGTGCTGCCATTTTCTTAAGGTTGCCCCTAACCTTTGGGCCTGAGGGCTGCCCCAAGAAGGGAAAACTGACCTAAAACTGCCCAAAACCCTAATTCTGATACTTTTGCGTAAAACAGATCTCCACACACCCTTGAGCTGCCGCTGCCGTCTCTGCTAGGGTTTGGTCCTCCGTTCCGTTCGAGTTAGTTCAAGACCCGTCGCTCCTGCACGTAAGTTTGTTCCATGACCTTAAACCCTCCCTAAGTTATTTTTTTTCGTGTTCTATGTTGGGGTTCACAGTAGTAAACCTAATCTCCCTTCTGTGCCACTATCTCCAGCTCTTCAATTTGCTCGTGGAGCTGCTGCAGTGGTGGGCTTAGGTGTCCAAGTTTTTGTGCTAGCTCATTCTAAGTAAGGGAAGCTAGGACCCTCGGTTGTTTGTGTTTCTTTTTCGCTGTTTTGTCGTCATTTCGTATCTGTATGGTTTGGTTGTTGTTGTGTCCGATTTGGATTGAGTTAAAGCATGGTTTAGTTCTTGGTTTTGGCTGTTGTACGAGAAAACAATGACGAGTACTGGTTTTCTCGCCCAAGCGAGCTAGTCTCGCCTAGGCGAGATTATCAGAGGCTCGCCCAGGTTTTTGTTGCACAAATTGTCGCCTAGGCGACATGCGTTCTTTTTTAGCGAGGAGTGCTCTCGCCTAGGCGAGAAGGGACTCGCCTGAGCGAGACCTCGCAGAGTTCCCTGTCCCCTCGTCGCGCTCTCGCCTAAGCGAGATGGGACTCGCCTGAGCGAGAGGGTCCCTCTCACCTGAGCGAGCCCTGTTAGCTTGAGCGAGACAACGGGCGGGTTTTGATATTATTATTGAGTAGTTCACCGATATGTGGCTTGTTTATCTGACCCAAATGCTGTATTAGAGGGGTTGTGTGATGATGGCATGATAAATATGTACATTTGAAATGGAGATGGCATGTTATTTGATTGGGTATGAATTGGAAAGCATGAATTGTATGAATTGTTGATTATGCATGATATTTATGATGAGAAATTCTTGATTGGTGGGTGAAACATGTTGAAAGCATGGGTAGGGCATAATTCCATGACTCTTGTAGTGGGAGATCTTAGTGGCGCCTCATCGGTTGGACATAATTCCATGGACCCTCTTAAGGGCAGTCCTTGGTGGTGCCTCGAAAAAAGGACGTAATTCCACGGGAGGTCATGGTGGTGCTTCAGGGCCAGGGCGTAATTCAACGAAGGCCACGTGGTGGTGCCTCTTGTAAGGGTATAATTCTGTGAAGGACTCGCGGTGACACCTCATTGAAAGGACATAATTCCATTGCCACGTGGTGGTGCCTCAGATACGTATCCGGATAGTCAAGTCTTGTAGTTTGAAGGGGTTTGGTATATCATGTGTGGGCTCTAGACATTTATGCTTGATTATATGATTGAATGATGATTATTATGATGTATGAATTTTGTGTACTAGCTTACCCTTTCGCTTGTTTGTATGGTTGTGTGTGTGGTCTTCCTCCCTTGCAATGATCATCAATTCTATTGATGTGAGCAGATACGAGAACCCCTGGCAGTGGTATTGATGATAGGGATGCTGCAGCCTGATGGACTGGACGAGTACTGGGCCCATTCTGGGGCCCATCGCTGAAGAATTTATTTACTATGTTTTCCTTGCCTGTACTAGACTCATTACTATTAGTTCGTTAGCATTTTACTAGGCCGTGTGAGGCCTCTTTTATGTTTATGGATGTGTTGGGGTACGGAGTACTTCATATTCCAAATCTTCGTACCCTCCGGATATTATGTATGTGGCGTTTTACTAAATAGATTTTTATATATTTATTTGGGGCGTTACAATAACATCCTATTTACTTAGTATTTATTATGTGAATTTAATTAAAGAATATGATTTTAAAGTTTATCAAATTTTGTTTATGTCAAGATGAGTTAATCTGGTTCACATTGACTTACCATGAGTTGAGGTAAAAAAAGTTAGCTCAACTCAGCTTATTTCTTTATGAATTTTTTTTTTTTTGCAATCTAGTCCAATCACCATGGATTGGTGGGTTAGCTCATTATTGAATGTTTTTTTTACAATTTATTTTATATATTTTGTTGTATTACAATTAAAATGAATTGACTGAATTTATTTTTTTATTATAGTGGAATCTAAGTGTTCACATGATGCTGATGCTCGAGAAATTATTGTAAAGATAGTAGCTAAAGATTAAAGTATCACGTATATAACTTAGCAAACAATTAAATCAAACACTTAAATTATTCAAATATTATTTAGCAACATTATAATATTTAAAAAAATATCAAATTATGAGCCTATAATTAGAAGTAATAAATAATTATAAAAAAATAAAATAATAAAAAATTTAATAGTGTTGTTAGTGGTGAGTTGTGGATCAACCCATCTTCAACCCGGCTCGAATTCATTTAATTCGTAGGCTAGATGAGTTGGGTTCAGTTCAACCCATTTTTGAAAAAATAAAATAAAATTTTTTCAACTCAACCTGACTCAAATCTATGATGAACCGTATTAGGGTTGAAACTCATTTTAACATATACGCTTCCAAGTTATATAGAAAGACAAATTTATTTTTGTGATCATGTCAAAATGGTTTTGTTATAAAAACTAAAAGGGTGACTAACAATAGTTGACCGGTGGTGTTGAACTCTTACTTGATATCCGTCATTTATCACACTATTAAATCATTAATGGTGTCTAAACTTATAAATTAAAAAAAAAATCAAAATTAAATGGGTTAAAACTTGAAATTTTTAACCGAAAGGCAAAAAAAAATAAAAATATTACTCCAAATTTAGATTCTCTACTCTCATATTATAGTTTTTGAAAAAACATATTTAAATCTATTCAAAATATTAAATATTGTTATCATATGTTAATCTCCTCGTACTCCTTAAAATATCATCAAATTTATATTTGATTTTGTTTATTCTTGTAATGGTCGAGTGAGAAGTTAATAAAGTTTGACAAATAAGAATTGAGGTCGTACAATTTTAAGCTAAGTTTAGAGTTTTCGATAGTTTCACCTATAAAAGTAGTCAAACAGGAACATTAATAACATAATTTAAATATTTATAAGAAGTTTTCTCTAAGACATTGCGTACAGAATATCTTCTAGGTATCCAATGTGAATGATAAAAGAAGGAAATCGCGCTGAAAAAGAAAAGACTTAAAATTGTAACGTTAGATGCATTTTTAATTCTAATTTCAGAATTCGAATCAAAGATGTAACGTTGCAGGTGGGGTGCCAATGTCCTGCATCTCTCTTAGTACGGGTTGACTTTAAACCTAAAAATGAGTTTCATCAATTAATTTATGATAAGTTTAGAAATTTTATAAGTTGATTCTATTTACTTTGACTTTATGGATTTGGTATATTTACTTAACTCATTTTTTATTAATTAAAATAATAAATAATTATAATAAAAATCTTATGAGAAAAAGGTAAAAGAAATTAAAAAGTCATCATTGATGGGTTACAGATTAATTCATTATTAAATGGGTTCAAACTCATTTAATCTGCCAATTAAGTGAGTCAAATTTAATTTAATTCATGTTTAAAAAAATTTAATTTTTTTTTCTGATATAACTCAATTTAATATTCACATATTGGAACCATTATGAGAAATATTTTAATATTTTGAAAGTACGATTTTTTTTTTTATCTTTTATATTGAGGAATCACTGTATCATGACAATACACAAGTCTTGGAGACAAAGCAATGGAATAGCTTTTTTCTTAAGGTTGCAACAACGACGTTTTTTTACAATTAATAAAAGAACCTAAGTGGCAAAAGTGCAAAAGTTAACTTTTGCACCATGATGGAACTTTTCTTAAGGGAACTTCGTTAGATGATGAATATCATGGATACGAAATTCCTTCACCATTTGTAAAATACGGTGTCTATATTAGGATTTTTTTTTCTCGAGGATTTGGCTTGATGTTTCTTGAATGCGTTTTTTATGAACTAAATTAACTCTATAAACAAATTAACACGCCTAATAAGATAATTGTGTATTCAGTAGTTTTAAAAAGAAGACAAGTTTTAAGAGAGTATAACTTGGTGTGAACTATGTATGAAATTGAGAAGTAATCGAATAATTATGACTCAAAATACACAAAATTTAACAACTCCGATAACTAATGGATTAGTGCCTCATTTTACTAATGTTACTCATAATATCATAGGAGCCAAACCAATGGATTAGTGCCTCATTTTACTAATGTTACTCATAATATTATAGGAGCACTAGTGCATTTAAGAGTTTTTACATCGTAGTATATGTCTCAGTTCTAGCGCACCCACAACATATAAACATGCGGTTGCATTTTTGTAATTAAAGTCAACTTTTATGCCTCGGTTGCTATTCTAACCGAGGCATATAGCTTAAAAATTTTTGACAATTCTCGCTGTCCCAAAATTTGAAAATTTTTACATACTTCTATGTCTCGAGTACCGCTGAACCGAGGCCTAATAGCTTTTCTGCTTCAGGTACTTTTTACCCTGCAATTAAGTTGGAGTATTTTAATTTTTTTTTATTTCACTAAAGGAATATGCCTTGGTTCTTATATAACCGAGGCAATATCGTTTTTTAGGGTTAAAAAAACCCAATTCTTTTCAGCTTGGTGGTACTACTCCTGTGCCTTAATGGCAGCTTTTGGAGCATCTTCTTCTGCTTCACCGTTGTTCGGAGGATCATCCTCAGCAGCAACGACGCGTTGGTAGTTTCTTCAGCTTCCTCAACCTCTACAAGCAGCTCTCCTTTGTTCTCGAGTATGCTTGCCACTGGACCCTCTTCGACCTCGACCTCAACGACGATCCCAACATTTGCAAAGTCGTCTGCTTCAGCTACTACTACAGCGATGTCATCTAGCTCTTCGGGACTCTCCTTCGCTTCTCAACCCTCTTTTAGATTCCCCAATGTTGATTCAGCTTCTTCGACGGCTTCTGGCGCATCGGCTTCAAAACCAACGGGTTCTTTTTCGTTTACCACATCTTATGCACCATTGTTCTCGACTGTGACAACCACCACTGCTTCTATTGTGGCTACTGGCAACACGATCCTTTCATCTTTTGTGCCAGCCTTTGTTGCTACTATTGCATCTTCTGCAACCGCAAGCGGTTCCTGCTACTTCTACTGGTGCAACACCTTCTGCCAGTACAGGATCATTATTCCTGATACATCATTAGGCCTCGGTTGATAGAAACTGAGGCAGTAACGATTCAAATATGTCTTGGGTTGACAACCGAGGCATAAAGTAGTGTCTTTTTATCTCGGCAGTATATGCCTCGGGTGCGCACCCGAAGCCAAAAGTTGAAAATAACCGTTGTCGTTTTCCTTCCCTGCACTAGTGGAGGCAGACTACAATAATTGTTAAGTAGTCAAAATATTGGTCAAAGTGCATCTTCAGACAATGATTAACCTTATAACTACCTATGTTGGACTCCACATGAGCACACAAACATAACATATGCCATATGGAGGGAGCAATTTTAATGGGGCTGGGTCATTGATGTGTAATCTCAATGAGAGATACCTATCAGGTATGTCTACATCACATGCTCCAAGTTCTAATAGGATGAACAATAAGGATTTATTAAGACTTGTACTTGAAAGTGATATTGGGAAAAACAATGTAAATCTTGATACCATAAGGACAAAGATATTGAATACATTTTGAGATATCATAAGACAACAAATTGATTATAGTTATCATGAAATATGGTCAAAGTGTTATAAAGTCAAATGAAAACTATTTTGAATCCTTTGGTTCAAACTATAGTTGATAGTTTTCAAAGATTAATAGAACAAATGGCTCGAATAAGGGATACTTTGGTAATCCCTTAAGGAGAAAATATCGACAAGCAAATCAACAAGAAAATATTAATCATGGAATAAAACTACTAGAACATGTAGTCAATTTCAACCCAAACCAAATAAGAAATGTCCAAATGATTAGAAGATGTCAAAATGTTGATTAGTACTTAAACATTAGTGGTGACTTTGGTTATAATTATAATCCAAACAACATGCAATTTAACTATGTGTCTTTGTTTCTAAATTTTGTTTTTGAAATAAAGTTACTTAAAGGGTACAAAATACCTAACTTTTCTACATTCTCTAGAGAGATTAGGGAGTCAACAGTTGACCATGTTGTGAGATGTCCAATTGAGTGTGGAGATTTAGCATTAAGTGAGAACTCAAAGAAGAAATATTTTCCTAGTTTTTTAACAAAATGTGCTTTGACATGGTTTACAACTTTGCCATCAAATTTGATACATAATTGGGTTCAATTGGAAAGGAATTTCCATGAACAATTCTTTAGGGGAGAAACCCAGGTAAGCTTAATTGATTTGATGAATGTGAAAAGATTCAATAATGAGAACTAGGAGTGTTAAAGTGAGTCAACCCGACTCATCCAGGTTGACTCACCACGGGTTGGGTTAAAAATGAGTAAGTCCAACCCAACTCACTTCATGGTGAGCCAGAAATTTTATAACCCACCTCAACCCACCACGAGTTGGTTGGTTAAGTGGGTTGACTCACTAGCCCATATAAAAAATGAAAAATAATTTTTTACTATTTTTAAATATTCATATTTTTCTTAGCTTTCTTTTGGTCACTTTAATGCTAATTTTGCTCCTATCATACCAAAGAGGATAGATAATTTCTTGGTTTGAATACAAAACTTTTCAAATTCAGTTCAAGTTATTTGTTATTTAAATTCAAATTAGGGGTTTCTAAATTTAGGTGGGTTAGTGGGTCAGCTCACTTAACCTGGCTCGAACTTGCATAACTCGTGGGTTAAGTGAGCTGAACCCGTTTTGACCTATAATCAGTAAAAAATGTATTTTTCCAACTTGATCTGGTTCGAACCCGTGCTGAGCCGAGTTGGGTCACGGGTTTCAACTCACTTGACATGTCTAATGAGAACATAGATGATTATTTAAATATATTTCAACAAAATGAAGTCTAAGTATTTTACTAAAATCCTAGAACATGAATTAGTAAGAATGACATCATTTGGTTTAGAGTTTTTGGTACGTGAAAAATTAGTGAATGTATCATTATGGGACATGGCTCAATTGGCAAAGTTAGAAGAATCAAACAAATCAAATATGAAAAAGAAAGATATCGAAGATTTGGAAAACCTACAAAGAAAGAGAAAGTATCTTATATAAGTAATTCAAAAAGTTCTTTGCCAGAAATAACAGAAATCAATGAGGACAATATGACTAAGGGCAAAGAAGTTAAGTTAGCCGAATTAAAAATAGGGTCATCCTATACGTGTAAATTATTACAAAAAAGTGAAGTGAATGATAAAGTGGAAAATCAAACTTATACATTTGATGTATCTAAAGCTAATTAAATATTTCATATTCTATTGAAAGATAAACAAATAAAGTTGACTGATGATCATAAACTACCTTCCTTAGAACAAAGAAGGGGAAGAAGTATTACAAATTTCACAATGTTTATGGTCATATGACTAATAATTACATACATTTTAGGAATACTATCCAAGATTCTATCGATCTGGGAAGGTTGAAATTTGAAGAGAAAATAATGAAAGTGGACATTAACAATTTCAAAAATCAACGGGGTATGTGGAGCCATTCATCGACATTACTAATGGTGTGGGGAGATATGAGGATATCAATCCAAGACATGTAAAGGTGAATACTTCAAAAGATTATTTTGAGTATGAGTTGGATGAATTTGAAGTTGGGCAGGATATTTATCCTAAAGCTGGAGACTCTTTAGTTGACATCTTGACCAAAAAGAAGGAAAAAGATTAAGATGTGACCATTTGCCCGAGTTGTAGCGTTGTGTTTGATCGATTTCCTTCAGAGGTTTTAAATTTTGCAATTTCAGCAAATCTTTGATGGGATTGGAGGGTAGAATTAACAGTTAGAACTAATTCTACAAAGTGGTGTTTACTTACATCCTTCATCATGTCGCATAGTATTTGCTCATTTTCATACTGCTCTTGCTCAATATTTTTGCATCATTGATAAGCTTTTCATCTTTCATTTGTGGCTTTTAATTTCTCTCCCACTCCATACATTAAATATCACAACTTCCCTATAGGATGGTCCATTAGTTAATGGAACTTGTTGTGGTGGGGCATGTTGTTGTTGCTGATGAAAGCCATATGGTTATTGTGGATAATAATCATAGTTCATTTGAAAATTACATTGTTGATTATTTTCAATGAAAAATTATTTTATATTTTTCAAAGAGGTTTTCTGAAAAGAAATTAGTTGAAAAATTGTTGAGTAGACTTTTAAGAAAGAGAGGTGTATGTCGATGGACAACTTAAGTACCTTTATCTTTCTTTAGCCTAAGTGTTCCCCAACTAGTTTCACAAATTTCGCAATAAAATTCCTCAAACCAAAATTTATGATTTAAAATTAAAAATTAAAATCGAAAGGAAAAAACAATGTTAGGAGAAAAAAATATGTTAGTTATAAACAAAAACGAAAATAAAATAAAGTTATAAACAAAAAACAAAAATAAAGTAAAGTAAACTAAGAACCGAAAGGTTAAAAATTCTAACCATATTCTCCGACAACAACGCCAAATTTGATAACGTTGTCATTGATGTGATCAAATTAACACTACTCAACTATAACAATTTCAGTATTGTCAAGCTAGTAGCTAACAACTTAGAAAGGGTAAAGTCAACCCTAAGTCGTCTCTCAATGAACACGAAATTGATTTTTAACAAATTAGTTCTTATAAAATCTATACAAAAGGTTACTAAAATAAAATAAAAATAATAATAGAAAATAAAGATACATAAGATAAATAAAAGAATAACTAAAACATAACAAATGATAGAAAGAAATAAAATTATAAAATGATAAATAAGGATAAAATCAATGATAAAGAAAATAGTGTTAATTTCACAGTTTTTTCAAAATAGGTTTCATCACCGATTACCTAAAGATTATTATTCAATTAATTATTGTTTTAGATTTTCAAATCAATTATTGTAAAGTCTCAACCAATTTGTTAGCGTTCTCAATATTAATCAAAATACAATCTTAATTAAAAGTGATAATTTTATATTATTCACAATAATTTAACCAAAATATAATCTCAATCAAATTTTACTATGTCTAATCATGTCTATTCTTTTATCTCTTTATCAAGTAAAAAGTTAGTTAACCAAAGTACAATCTTGATTAATTTAATCAAAGTATATCTCAATTATTAGCAAAAACTCATTCAATCATATGAAAGTTTTTAACTTTAATCAAAGTATAGTCCCAATTAAAATTAAAAATCCTTTGACTTATACAGTTAATATGTACATAGATTAAACACATCTCTAACTAGTTACAATGTAAAAATCATTACTTTTACTTGATTCATAAACAAAAAGACATAGATAAACATAAATCACATCTAAGAAATTACACCAGAATCAACCACAAAAACTTAGAACTCCATGAGTAAAAATAACATGAGAATAGAATAGAGTAAATGGGAGAACGTGAAATATGGTGGGGAGGACGAAATTAGGTCCCCCAAAGGATTCCTAAGCTCCCCTAATGTATTTTCCTAAGTCTCTTTATACAGAAATTGAACTGTACTTTGTTTTTGACTTTTCTATTGTTGTAATCTGCTTTCTTTATCCTCAAATTATCTTCTAAATAAATTTAATATCTTCAAGATATATTTGGTTGTTATTCAGATTTAAAAATATTTAAGAAGATCTTGCCAGATTTCAAAAGATTTGGTAATTATTATCTTTTGATATTTTCTTATATATTTAAATAAGATGATTATTTAAAAACTATCAAATAAAATATGTAAAGATATATTTGTCCTAAATTGTCTTTTATCATAAATATTTTTGAATTATCAAATCCCTTTTTATGGAAAAAGATAGAGAAAACCGTAAGGTCCAATTTTTGTTGCTCATTCTCTCTTTCTGGCTTAGCTAAATTCAGTTTGGCTCAATCAAACTTCTTTACTTTTTCATGTTTTTCTTGCCTTCTTCGTGCAATGTTTGACTTGGCTTTTAGTGGTTTTGATTATTTGCTATTCTTGGGTTTATCTTTAAGGTGTCGTGAAGCTTTAATCAATTTATTTTCACGCCTCCATGAGCTGAACTTAACTACAGTTGCACCAACACAACTTAAAATACCCAAAGAACATTTATGCAATAAAAAACTATTTTTAACGTGTTTTTGTATCTCATGCTCAATAAACTCAATTATAACAAATCTTAATTAAAATAATATTTTAAAGCACAAAAACCCATTAAGAATCTAAGATTAAAGGTTAAATGATGGCATAAATATGCACTCATAAGGACATCATCAAAAATTTCTTCTTTTGACCTCATGTATCACTACAAGAAAATATAGTATTAGTGTCCCAATAAATCACACCTAAAATGAGAATATTGATGTTAATGTGTGAAAAAACAACCATCCTCTAAACATGGAAGTTATGACATATTTGCAACAACTTTTGTAGTAGAATCAAATAATGAGAGATAAACCCACACTACTTTGGGTAGTGTCCATGGGTCTAACTTCGCTAAAAGTTTTAGTTTCAAAAGAGTATTAGGTACTATTAAAATTAATACTATTTATAGTGTCGGTCTAGTTTTTGTTTGACCATCACACCGTATTTAGTTAATTAATTTTTAAAATATGATGGTTGGAACCCAAGATTCAAAAATGGTTCATGCGAAGCAAACACAAAACAAAAAGTAAAAGGGTACTTGAGAAGCTCTCGAACTATGACACACAAGTTGCATGAGTCACCAAATAAAGTCCATCGCTCGTAGCCTAGACCAACACTTTGTTTCGGTGCTCCTCTCCTGCATTCACTCCATTGAATCCTCCAACAAAAACCCATGTCCATCGTGGACACACTCTCCCACGTGCCCATCGATGCGCTCTCCCCCTTCCTCTCTAGAATACTCTTGAACCTCGTGCGTCTCCTCCACGACCCAAACTCCTCCATCCAGGCTGCCTACGCAAATTCTATCAACACGTTGTCGGCATGGGTAACTTGACAGTTGTTCTCATCCTTCCTGAAGCCACAAGCCACTAGCGAGGGTGCTCTTCACAGAGCATGACTCAACTCACAAGTCATCGTCACGCTCTATCTTGCCTCCACTGTCAACGGGACTCCGAATTTGGCCTCCGAACCATGAGTCTTAAATTTAGGTTAGTGTTCACATGGCAATGTCTTCAAAGACTTTATATTTTCAACTAATCAACCTAGTATTTTTGAAGAATGCTTACCAAAAAGTGTGATCATCTGATCTAACCTTATATCTTACCACCGACATCGAGAACGTTAGGTTAATGTTCACATGGCAATGTCTTCAAAGACTTTCTATTTTCAACTAATCAACCTAGTATTTTTGAAGAATGCTTACCAAAAAGTGTGATCATCTAATCTAACCTTATATCTTACCACCGACATCGAGAATGGAGAACGGAGGAGATGAGAGCTCATGTGTTACTCGAAACGTGAATTCTTCTTTGTGAGAGAGGAGAAAAATGAAATATAAGATAAATAAACAGAAACTATCTTTTTATCTAAATTTTAAATTCTTAGTGTCAAAAAAGTCCATTATAATTTAATTTTAAAAATTAAAAACTTTATTAAATATTAGAGTCGGTCTCACTAACTCTAATGTCAATAAAAATCACTTTAATCTAATTTTTTATTTTCAACCATTCATTAATTAGTAACGTGGTCTCATCATGCTACATTTTCCTTTTTAAATTAAAAATTAAAAGGAAAATTCAAAATTAAATTTTTAGTGTTGTTGGAGCTCCCCAAATCACAATAATAGAAATACTCATATTACATGGGATTTTTCTTGCAAATTTGTTAAGAAAATTTACAAGAAAAAACTTTTTTTTTTCGTTTTTTTTAAGAATTTTAATTGGCAGGTAATTCCTTCGTGGGTAATAATTTCCTACAAAATTATAAAATTTGCAAGTATTTTCTACAAAATTTGTTGCAAAAAGTGTTTTATACAAAATATTTTGCAAGAAAATTGGTAGCAATTTGTTGCAAATTTTTTTTTTCACAATAAAATTTGTAAGTATTTCCTAAAAAAAATTTCGAAACAAAATTTGTATAAAATATGAGTTTTTTAAGTAATGTCAATCTTTTTATTTTTGAAAATTCATTAATTAGTAGTTTCGGTCTCACCAATGCTAATTTTTTTTTTTAATTTTATAATTAATTTGGTTTGTATTTCATACGTTTTGAAATGCTTCCACAAACACAATTAGCAACCCTTAAAAAGGCCGTCACTACTTGTGATAGCTAATTTGTTGGATTCTTGTATTATGTGTAACATAGTCATCGATCACTAATTTTATTGCATACTTTGTTGTTGTAACCATCTTAATTAACATGAATATCCTCGAATACAATCTAACCATTTTTTTCAAGATGGAAATCGTGATTAATGAAGAATGTTAACTTTTCAAGTAGAAGAAGACATAACCAAACTTTACCTATCATTTATGAGGCTTCCACCATCCTTATAACAATAATACTTGTTTCATTCTCTTAAAATGCATATATTTTGTTATAAACTCAACATTTTGTAAACAATTATTTTTAAAAAAAATATTTTATCTAATAAATAAATACAATTTAGCCCAACTTATTAATTGTATTTCATTTAAAGTAAATTTGATTTGAATATAATCAATATATTTTTAAGATGTATTTGAGTTAGATTTTGGTTCATTTTGATCATATTTAACGTTGAGATTATTTTGAAAGTATAAATTATGTATTAGTAATATAATTATTTAATAGACAACATGAAATTTTATGTATTTTAAAATATATATTATAAAATACAGCTTCATTTAAATTCTATACTTATTTTATTTTACAATTTCATTATATATATGCTAAAAGTTATATATATATATATATTCAATTATTTGAGGATTTGAACAGATCAAAACAGTTATAAGTCTCTTTGATGTTCACTCTTATCCTTTCCAAATCATGTTTTTCTCTATAAAAATTGAATATAATTAAGAACATGTTTGAAAGAATTAAACTAGGTTATGTTGGTATTAAACTTTGTTAATTAAATATAACAACTTGTTTGTTTCTATGTGCATCGATTATAGAAGCAAGTGGGTTATATCCACCACACTATATCATTGATTTTGAATTGGACACTATTTTCAATCACTATTATAAACATGACTAAGCTCTTCTACCAAACTTATAAGCTAGAATAAGAGTAAAAGAAACAATGAAGCAACACCAATCCAAAAGAGCATAGCAATTTAGTGGAGAGTGGTGGTTGTGAAGTTCCACTTGTCAAGTAATTAAGATTTATAAATATAATACCATGGATTAATGATTTTCGTGCTTTTATATACAAACATGAGATTAAGGTAACAACTATGTTGGCTCTAATAAAGTTGTCCGATTCTTATAGTGGTGGCACAAATTTATGTCAAATAGTGCTCAATCATCCACACTCTCATAGTTTTGACTCCACAAACCCTAATAAAATACCAAATTTTTGGAGTAGGTCAACTCAATCATAGTGATGGTAGTGTGTACATGTCCTTATCCATTTGTATCATAATTGTATTTCATTAAGAAGGAAAAAAAAAGAAGCAAAAACACTGTGGTTGAATCTTTTATATATATTATTACAACGGAAAAAATATTGTTAACTTGAGATTAAAGACTGATTATAATGATTATATCGATTAAGAAAAGAATGCGTTTTTTTTATTGTTTGTGTACCTACTTTCACTTTGTCTTTTAAAAAATGTACATAGTGAGTGACTGAATAAAGATACACTTATATTTTAATCATGTAGTCTATAACATAAGCTATTATATATGCTTGTCTTTATTTATCGCAGAGAGACCATATATTATGATTCAAGCTTTGAAATGAAACTTGCATTTTATAATTAATATCGTGATTTTTTTTTCTTTTTTAAATTTGTTTCTTCTCTGAGAATATAGTATAATGTTTCTATCATTTATCATTTCTCTAAGAGATACACTATCTTGTTTGGTAGAATAAAAAGGAATGGAGTGGTGGATGAATTTGAAAACAATAAAAATAGATAAAAGAATAAAAAGAAAGTTAAAACTATTTAATCATTTTATCATTATGACGTGATTTTTAATGTTTTGTATTATTTATTTTTGTATTTTTTTTTAATAAATTTTTTATGTCATAATAAATGATCGATATATTTTCATCTATCTGATTAGTTGAAATCTCAAATATAATTCACTTTGAAATTATTTAATTAAAAATGTTAACAAAAGATAATAATTAATAAATAATTTCAAATTTTCTTTTTTCGTTTTTCATTCCTACTCCACAACGAAAACCTTGGTTATTCTTATCACTTTCTCTTTAATTTTCCATCAAACAAAAGAAAGAAAACAACTTCTCTCTGGCCATGTTTAAAACACAGGTATAATGGTTTTTTATTATGAGCGAGAGCAAGAAAATTATATTAGTATTATCACAATACCCGAAATAGATGCTTTGTTAGTTCAATGAACTTTCCCTTGTTAGGACCTTGATCAGTGGAGTGTGTGCCTTAGATATTAATTAATTAATTAATTATAATTAATTAATTAATTAAGAGAAGAAAGCTAATATTATATTTTGCTTATCAGGAAAAAAAAAATAGTTGCAGAGACACCGTGTAAGGAAAGCTAGATAGATATTTATAAATAAAAAATGTCATTTTGATATTTTAATCAATAAAGGAAGTTGGTGTTTCAGATAATTTGCTAGAAAATAACTGAAGTGGAGAACCGAAAATCCAATACATGTACACATTATTATTTATTAAATTTAATTCAAATAGGATTATATATAACGATGATTTGCTCTTTTGTGTCCACATTTCATAATTCAAACTTTACCCTTTATCCTTTATAATATAGTTATTTATTAAATTTTTAAAAATTAACGGTTATTTTTACAAATTTTTATAAAACTATTTATTTATGTCTTTCTTCTTTTTTTTCTCCTATTCATCAACAGTTATTTTCTTATATCTTCTCCATACATTTAACTTTATTTTTGATAAATATAATTTTATTTTTTTATTAACTTAATAATATTATAATATCATCAACTACTAATATAATATCATGCATATTCAAAAAATATGTACACACAGACGCGATAGGATCTATATATATATATATATATATATATATATATATATATATATATATATATATATATATATATATATATATATATATATAAATAAATGAATGATAACAAAGATATGTTTAAAATAAAATAAAAGACCCACATTTTTTTTTCATTTTTCTTTAGATAAACTTGTAACTTTGGTTAAAGACATATAAATTTTAATAGTATAATTCTCTCTTTTAGGTTACAATTTTTTTACACAATATATTTCGATTTTTTATTTTATCATTTTACTTACTTTTTTAGAAAAAAAGTTTGTTTTGTATTGTTTAATCTGATTTTGATTTGGTTTTCTATGTTGTTGTTTTCTTTTTCTATTTTTTTTTCAATAAATTAAGATATGTGAATGTTGAGCTTTGGAGTGTTAACTTAATTGAAATATCATCATTAATTAAAAGTGATGTGTAACATGAATTAAAAAAAAAAAACATATCTAAAATGATTAACTAAAAATTAAATTAAGTTTTTAGTCAAATATTCTTATCAATTAACTGTAATAATTTACAAAATCAACTATCTACTTTTTTTCCATTCATTCTACAAGATTTACTATCTACTTTTTTCTATTGATCATTTGACTATTGTAATTTTCTTAATGCTACACATATTTATCAATTTTGTTTATTTATTATGACGTATTAAAAGAAAGAGTGAAGATGAAATTTTTGTTTCAAGCATGTCTAGCTATATCCAAATTTGTTAAAATAGGCATGACGTTAATGGATAATCCAACAACTAGAGTTGACATTATGCGATCTTCAAATCATGTGAAGACATTTTAAGGAACTTGTTTTGTTACGGGACAAAACAAGGAACCCACGGGTCAAGTTGTTTGTTGACAATCTAAAACCTAATAATCTACTCACAATTTTCCAATCTCACCACGTAATTTTAGCATACAACTTCTAAGTGCTTAGAATTTGGATTGAAAAATGGCTCTCGGTGATGACATGTGTAACAAACCAAATAATAGAACTTTATATTGTTTAAGAAGAACACAACATCAGAGATTGAATTGTGATTTTCTTTCTCGATTGTAATAAAATTGAATAGTAAAATTACAAACATGTCCCATTTGTATTAATAAAAATGGAGAGTTGTATTCATATGTAATACTATGAAATAAAATATTTCTCTAATTATGTGTAGAGTTTCATCTACCAAGTGCAACATTACTTGTTATATTACTAAATAAAGTACGTAAAAGGGTGAATTAATCATTTACAACTGCGTAGGAGGCTGAAGAGGAAAAGACCTTATGTTAGTAGGGGACGAGACAACCTTGATCATGCGGACAACATTACCATAATAAACGTAATCAAGGTTAACTAATGGAGGGTTAGGATGGCTAATCATGGATAAGGAAACCTTGAGACAAAATACCCTACAAATTTTAGGCCTATGAAGGACAAAAATGTTGACAAAATGATCCTAACAAAAAACAACCCCATACAGAAACTATAAATAGACAATATTCACGATATATAACATCTGACTCAATTATTACGACATTTATTGCATGTGACGTATTGATAACTTGAGTGTTGGAGTAGACTTGCAGGCTCCCTAACTCTGAAGACACTCAAGATCAAGTTTAGTAGAAGTGTTCGGACAAACTTATACAAAAATACTCACACTCACTCACCTCGCTTGAGGGATCGTGCTTCCTTATAAAAGGAATACTTCTTTTCTTATAAAATATAAAATTTTCTCCTAGTGCTCTTCCGTTGAGCAAGATAATACTCTCGTTGGGTATCAAATTTAATTAAAATTCATAGAGCATCAATTCTAGTTTTCGTTGGGCGCACCTTATTGTTTATTGGGCAAGCCTTTCTCTAATAGTGGCTCATTGAGTGACAAGTAGGTGGTGTTGAGTGAAGATAGATAAAAGTTTTGTTAAATGAATGAAAATAGAAGAATGGGATTTCAGTGGTAACAATGATGGTAGTTTGAATGAAGCCTCAACTTTAATGTCAACAATACATTGAGAAATGTGATTGAATGATATTATGATTGTGTGAATTTTATTAATATGGTTATTTCTAAGGAGAAGTTTCATATTGTATAGTGTATTGTATACAATAGAGCAGGATTTTGGCATGAAGTCGTCCTAACTCTACTAAACTAAGATTCATAAAGAAAGATGTGGTTTAGGAGGTGAAAGTTGAAAGAGGTTCCTTGTCTGCAAAACTAGTATGAAATAATGTTGTGATCTAAAGGGTTGATAGGAACAAACCTTGTTATGGTAAGTTAGGCTAAGTCAGGGTCGTTATTTTCCTATAATCCACTACGAGATCACATGATAGGTGCAAAACTTCATATGAGCTCTAGTACATTATGCATACATCTTCAAAACTAGAGTCTTATAGGTTTATTTGTGTCTAATGTGGAACGATGAATTGAATGTGAATATTTGACAGAAACATGAATTATATTATCTGAAATGCATTATAGAACTTTATAAAAATAAATAAGCTTACCCTTGTATTGTTTTCTTTTATGGTTGGTTGTCCACCTACTATGATCATGTAATACGCGTGATCAGATGGTAGTGTAAGATGCGGTGGAGCCCAACAATATAGATGATTCTAAGATAGAAGAATTGATATCATGTTTATATATTTGTCTTATATAATAAAGTGTATTATGTAGGATGTAACTAGGGATGTCAACGGGGCGGGTAGGGTACGGGTAGTAGCTCCACCCTACCCTACCCGCTGGATAAATATTTGTCCCGTACCCGTACCTTTATCCGTCGAGTATCTGTTATGCGGGTACCCGCCTATTTTTTTTCATATTCGTGGGTATCCACGGGTACCCACGGGTATTTACAAAATTATTTAAAAAATAAATATTTAATCATAAATTTAAATAAAATAAAATAAAATACATGACTGTCATAAATTTTAAATAAAGTTCAAATAAACTCAAATTCATACAAGTCCAAATAATTATAAAACTAAATATAAAATGACGTTCAACACAATGAAAATTCTTTAATTAGTGTTTTGATCAAAAAGTCAACTTTCTCCGATTGATTCCTAAAAAATAAACAAAATAAACAAATAATAAACCTCAATTGTCACGTGCCAAGTATTCTTATTTTGATTCCATCATTTGACAACAAACATATCATAAACATCATTGTCTATATAGGATTTGATGTATATGCACAATTTCAAATAAAGGAAAGAGAAGAATGTCAAAGGGTGTACTTGGAAGAAGACAACATACCAATACTTGAAGTTTGAAGAATGAAGACAGAAGACAAGATGTGCAACTTAGAAAAAATTAGGCCAAAATGCTTTTTATTAATATATATATATATATATATATATATATATATATATATATATATATATATATATATATATATATATATATAAGGGTACTTTTGTGAATTAAAGTTTAGCGGGTATGGGTATCCACGGGTACGAATACTATTATACCCGTACCCGCCCCGTTAACATGCGGGTATCAAAATTACTCGTTCCCGTGGGGTAGCAGGTATCCATTTTTAATATCCGTTTCCTACCTGTTACGGGTTTTATCCGCAGATATCCGCGGGTACGAATTTTTTTGACATCTCTAGATGTAACATCCCATCTAGATATTACGAATTTAAATAATAAAATAAAGAAATAATAAATAACCCTCATTTATTTATTCTGCATTTCCCAAAAATGCGGAAAATTTAAAACATTTAATTCATCATAAAATACCTCAAATCCATTATTTATAAAAAAACTCAGACTACAAGGTTAAATTCAGTAATCCAATGACTACAAAATTCTCAAAATTCTTAAAGCAGTAATAAAACTCTGTAGAAATTTCCCCAAGCTAGCCCACGCTTCGGCTCTATGCCTCACCAGATCCACCTGCAACATCATCTGCTCCAGTGTACTGCATACATGATCATTGCCAAACACAAGCAAATAGGGTGAGCTAATAGTTAACCAACATATATATATATATATATATATATATATATATATATATATATAAACATATATATCATTACAAACACACAAAAAAAATTCTATCCTTTGATTTCATGTCACATGGCCACCACCATGTTACCTGTGTTCTACGTCTTCTAATGAGTACCTCAAGATGTCTTGCTACCACAACTACCAACTACAACTGGTAGAGCACGTGCAGGAAACCATGCTACGGACCACATTCTGTAACACCAGGTGGAGTTCCCAAAACGAATAACATTCGTAACATCCCAAGACTACCAAACTCGTCAGCTTAATACTAAGGAGGGCAATCTAACTGGACCCATCCGTACACGCCACAACACGCACACTCACACCGGCAACACTCGCCAACCCGAGCCACAACTCAAGAGTTCCTCGTGTTCATCTGCTATCCCGAGCCACAACTTAAGAGATGTCATTCCGAGCCACAACTTAAGGAATACCACATGCTTAACCCCTATCCCTAGGCACAACTCAAGGAATACATTCTGAGCCACAACTCAAGGAACCCAGCAAGCCGACGTTTGAGGTATCACCAAAGCTTTGTAGATCACGCACATCCAAAGCAAACAAAGCTTATGCCTTTGCATCATCGCTTGGCGCTGCTCCGGAGCCGCCATGTGAAACTCACTTCCAAACCACCTAGCGGGGGACACGTGTCATCAGGCGCCAAACACCTCTAATGCTACTGTTTCTGCAAGTATTGCCTGGCGGGACAACCCTTATCGCCAGGCGCCACGCGCTTCAATACCCCACTAGTTTTGTAGCTATCGCCTAGCAGTCAAACACCACCGTCAGGCGCTACACCAGTACTTGTACAGTACTGGTTTTTTAAGCACCCAGAACAAAGTAAAATCAACCGTACTCTTATAATTATGCATATCCACAATCAAGAATATAGGTTTCCAAAAATCAACATGACTCCCATGCACACTAATTAGAAGAGTATAACAAAGAACATTAAATGAGTTATTCCATACATTGATTAGACAAGTCTAAAAATACACATTAGACAAGTTTGCCCACACACTAATTAGGTAAGTCTTGCAACACTAATTAAACGATTCTAGCAATATACATTAGACGTATCTATTCACACACATATCAAATGAGTCTATTAATTTACATTAGACGTTTCTATCCATTTTCAGATTAGACAAGTCTTGTGATATACATTAGACAAGACTGTTCATATACTGATTATATGTATCTATCAATACACATTAGATGAGTGTGTCCATATAATGATTATATGAGTCTAACAATACACATTAGATTAGTCTGTCTATATATTGATTGTATTTTTTAGCAAGTTTACTCTACATATTTTTGCATAGTCTATCCTTTGTATATTTAGAGAGTCTACTCTATATTTGTACAAACGTTATTTTTAAATCTATAAATTATTTTTTACGTTAATTCTATTCAAAACTTAATTACAAACTTAAAATTATTTACTATTTCTTTCCTTAACATCTAAATTTTTTAAATATAATATATATTTATTAAATAATGTATCACTAATTAAGTATCACTTTCACTAACTCTATTAACTTAAAAAATGGATGTCATAACCATCTTCCAGTAATACCAATTTATATAATTCTATATGATTTTTTTAAAATTAAATTAATTATCTTACTATTTTTATTTGATCATTTATTACATTAGAATATTTTAATTAAAATAATTATCTTATTATTTTATTTGTTTAAGTGACTATTTATTTAAATTTATTTATTATTTTTAAACTAAATTATCTTTATAGAGTCAACTTTTTGTCAATTCTTAAAAGTTATTCTTAGTTATAATTATAAAATTAATTTTCTTTTTGTAATTTTATTGTAGATAATATTTATTTGTAAGTAGTGTTATAATTAAAAAAATAGTTAAGTTTAAAAAACGGACAAAAAGAGTTAAATTTAATAAAATTATCTCTTAAAAAATAAAATTTATAAAATAATTATTTTAATTTACAAAAATTATTTAAAAGGTAAAATTAGAAAAACAAATGTTAAAAAAAATAAGAATCCTTTTATATACACTAACTGATGAATAAATCATATTAACTACATTATTTTCTTTATATAAAGCCCTCTTTCTTTTTAAATAAAAATATTTATGTGACATCTAACTTTCCATCAAAGACGTGTTATTTAATTTGAATTGCTTGTTTACACTTCATTGTGTATAGTTGAAGTTTGTTTGTTTGTTTTTTGACTCATCATTGTCTTTCATTTTTTAAACTATTCTAAAGGATTAATAACTTATCAAAGTTATAAACTTTAAAATCTTGAAATTTTTCAAGATATTATTAACGAGGGAAAGACAAATGATGTAATGTCCCATTTAAGAAATAACATAATTAAATGAAACATTACAATGAATAATAAAAGGGCAAGTCATGGAGTATAAACGCTACTCCTTACAATTGTCCAAGAATACTTAGAATGAAAGACTAAGGCATACCATGATGCCAATAACAAGACGAAGAAAGAAGTTTAATAATATTAAAGTAAGTGCTCCAAGAGCATGGAAACACATGGGCTACAACCGTAAAAGAGAATTCAGAGAAGGTGGGGTCCGACCCATGATAAGCTATGTTGCGAAATCTCCATCATCCTGTTGACCACGAGGAGTTCTCGCATCTGCTTCCATCAATAAATTGATGATCATCGCAAAAGAGAAAATCACACACAAAACATACAAACAAGCAGAAAGCAAGCAAAAAGGGTAAGTTGGAGTAGAAAACAATTTATCATGCTATTTCATATGATTTTATAGCCAAAGATACTTACATCAATCAAGCATGTGAAGACTCGCAAACAAGACACTACGACTCAAGACACGATTATCCAGATACATATAATTAGTCGGATTCACCAGATGCTTGAACTTGTGGTGGCCTCTACTGATCTACAAAGTCAATTGCCAATGGGTTTCACCCTACCACTCACAAGGTTAGCCTTCAAACATCTAAGGCCATTATCCTGCCAAAGACTAAGGCCTCCTGCTACTCACACCACTTGAGTTAGTATGCTCTACGTGAGACTCACTAACTCCCTAGAGTGTCAGGATGCAATCCTTACTTGAATCCTTACTGAATTATATAATGAGGCACCACCACGAACTTCATGGAATTACGTCCTAAGCATAAGGCACCACCATGAGCTCCCACTAACAGGGGTCATGGAATTACGTCCTGACCAATGAGGCACCACCATGAGACCTCACCTAGAGATTCATGGAATTACGTCCTGACCACACCAACATCATGTTTCTCCAACCAACATAAAGTCATTATACATACCAATTCCATCTCAACATTTATAACCAACCATCCCATCCATGTTACATGCCAAGATCATGCCAATCTCATCAATTCCATCCCACAAACCATTCAATACATGCAAAATCACTCATTTCATGCTTTAACATAGTAATCCAACCAAACATGTGGCAAACATCCAAGAACAGAGAAGCAAACAGGACCCGAGCACATTCTCACCCAGTTCTCGCTTAGGCTGAATGGCCTCGCTCAGGCGAGCTCCTTTCGCCTAGGCGAGAACTTGAAAAGTGGGAACAATGGTCTTCGCGTTCTCTCGCTTAGGCGAGACCTCCTCGCCTGAGCGAGATGGACTCTCGCTCAAAACAGGAGCTCGTCGCTTGAGCAACAACTCGCGCAAGTTCTAGGGAGCAACTTCTGGTACTCTCGCTTGGGCGAGACTAGCTCGCCTGGGCAAAAATACCAGAGTTCTCCACTGTTCACTCGTGCAACAGGCAGTCAATCAAAACCAAACAATATTTTTAATAGTTCCCAAGCAATTATAATAGCAGCCAAGCATCAAACTCACGAAACAGAACCAGGGCAAGCAAAAAATTGCAAGAAACAGTAAACCCTAACTTCCCTTACCTAAAAAGAGCTAGCCAAACGACTCCAACACCTAAGCAAAAGAGTACGACAGCTCCTGGAGCAGATTCATGAGTTGAAAAACAGCGGAACAAGTTCAAAAGGGGTTACCATGGCGAACCCTAATTAGAATCACGACAATAGAGCTGGAATAAAGAAGGTACGATTAAGAATCAACTTACATGGACTGGAAAAATGGAGTTGAGCTAACTCGAAGACGAATGAGACCCAAACCCTAACAGAGCATGACTGTAGTTCTACGAGAGAGTGAGAGGGAAACTAATTTCTGAAAATTGCAGAGAATAAGAGTATTAGGGCTGTTTAGGGGCTTGGACACCCTATGAGCCAACCTTAGGTCCAACTGATTAGGGTATGCTCCTTTAAAATTAGGGTAGCAATTAAATGAAACAATATTTGACCTTTTAAAGGAATTATTTTCTATTTTGTATATATATATTAATAAAATCATATACGTGGGCATGTTTTTATTCATTTTTTTATTAAAAACTATTTTTATTATAGATAGTTAAAAAAATTAAGATATAAAAAAATTATTTTTACAATTTTATTATAGATAATTAGTTAAATTTTAAAAAGATTATAAATTTATATATATGGTAAAATAATAAATGATTTAAATGAATAAAATAAAATTGATATAAATTAGTTACTCTCCTTATTAACATGTGTAGATATAAGATGTATATAAATAAATGCATAAACAAATATAAATAAATGTATTACTTCATGCATTAATATTGAAATTTAAATTTAAATAAAAGTATGTAGGTAATTTTGTAGATATGCATAATCTAAATTTAAAGTTTAATCCTAAACGGCTGGTATAATCTGTAATTGAAAGTCCTAATCCAACTCTTTCAAAAGAATAGTCCAAATCTAGTAAGATATTTTAAATAAGTTGATAAATTTAATCTTTAAATGTTAATAAATATATAATAATAATAATAATACGGCTATAAAACATTATTTATCATATTAGATTTTAGAGGAGGGAATTCTCTAGAGAGATACAACACTAATGAAACCTGAGTCCAATTTCATAAGGGATTGATATCATTCTCAACACAAAATTTTAAGATAATGAGTTAATGGGTCTTCATCCTTATATAGTGTTTTACATTTTTCATTTATACCCAATGTAGGACTTAAACTCACACTTCAATTCTCAACAATCTCTCCTTCAAGGATGAATCTCTTTACATTGATTGGTACACTCCCCTCCGGCTGAAGCCATGGGTGCCCCTCTTCCATACCACAGTTCTTCTTAATGAAACATTCTTACATAAAAATCTTACCATGAAAACTTTAGATACAGGAACCATATTGCACTCGTTTGAGCCGGTTATCATAATCATAAACTCTGATACCATTTGTTTAGGTTTGAAAAGAGAAGGTTCACCGGAGAGATACAACACCAATTAAACTTGAGTCCAACCACATAAGGGATATATATCCAATTATATATTAAATCTAAACAAATCTTAAATTTATTTTTAAATTAAAATTCTCTTTTTCTAAAAAAGAATAAACTTTGCCCTAAAGTATTTGATAAACAAGTCAATGCTCTCATGAATTGCCTACCTATTCATACCTAATTTACTGTGAAAATTTATATAAAATCTTATGCTCTGAAAATAACATATTTTAATGTGTATTTACAGTTTGATTTCTAAGTTTATATTTTAAAAGAATTGTTAAAAAAAAAGTCAACTCTTTAAATAATAGTATGAAAAGAGTAACTATTGTGTTCTAAGTAATACTTAAATTGACTTGCAACTTATTTAATAAACTTTCTTATCTCAATAATTATAATAACATATCATATCTACGTTCTAAAAATATATTTTTGTGTTTTTTTAATAAGATAATTTGAAAAAGAAAATACTAAAAAAATAAAAAATTAAAAAATTAGACAGATCTTAACTAGTTTCAGTTATGGGCAATGGTTGTAGTTGTGTTGGACACGATAAAAGTTACTGCAATAATATGCACAATATATTCCCTGCACATGTTCGAAAAATAAAAACAAAAAAGACTTATTTTTTAATTAGATCTGATTATAAATTAAATTATGTCTTAATTTATCTTAAATCCAAATAAAGTAAAAGTAAAAGAAAAATAAAGTTACTTTTACGAAGTCAATTTGCAACATGAAGTTAATAAAAACAATTAAATTTATAAACTTTGATATAAACCTGTACTAATTAACAGCTCAATTTATCACAAAGGAAGAAATGTTGTAAAGTAATAAATATAAAAGAGCAAGTATTAAGTGAAAGATAAAATTGAGAGATGGATGGAGACAAAAAAAGATTCAATAATTATTTTCTCAATTCGACATTATCCTATTTTTTGTTTTACATTATTATTTCCATTAATTGTAGCAATTTTCACTATTATAAATTATGGTTTTCTTTTTTGTCAGTTGTGATATTATTTTTACCAATGATAACAATTTTTGTACCTCTATTTAAATGATTTGTCTTGCATAAATACCAAATTTAAAATAATTGAATAAAAATCAAATCATAAAAATAATGTGATATACCTAATATAAGCTAGTTTATAAAATTGAAAAAGTATTAACATACATCAACATTTTCTAAAGCAATGCATATAATAAGAAGGTATAGCTAAATGATACCTAAGTTCTATAAAGTTTTATGATTTAATTTTCTTAAAATGTAATTAGTAATACAAGTTGTTAACACGTTCTTTTAAAATTAAAATAAATGAAATATTTATATTAACATATTTCCATTCACTCTTTAAGAAAACACATTACCTTCAAACTCAATTATAAACAAAATAAAACTACCTTCACATTCATTGAAAAAATAATAATTAATTTCATTTAATGTTGTTTATACATAAAACAAATGTTTTTCCTGAATTATTCTCATTTTATATTTATTGAGAATTATGTCCAGAGGTACACATATTTTAAAATATTGCATATCATAAATAAAGATTTAAAAACTAAAATTGATTATATTTAAATATATTAAATGTGACTTCCTATACTTGAGTTCAAAGGGAGTAGCAGTAATTTTTTTCCCCTAATGCACCTCTAGTACATCCCAAAACTAAATAACAATTAACTTAATTCATAAAGCCACAAAAGATTACTCTTTTCCTTATTTATAATTTAAAAAAGTTAAAAATGCCCCATCATTCAATAACTTGGCATTTATAATTTAAAAATCTACTTTAATTGAACATTCTATTTATTTATTTTGTCATCATTATATACTTATTTTAATTAAACACACTATTGATTCGAGAATTCAGAATAATTGGTGAAATTAAAAAAAAAAAAGGGAAAAGGAAGTAATGATAATTGAGAAAAGAGGAGAAAGAGAAAGAAGAAGATAGAAGAGAGAGAAAGGTGTCTCGTGAAGCAGGAGGTGAAGCTGAAGCAAAACAAAATAAAAGCTCACCTCTTTCCCTTTCTTCTCTTTCTTTCTTTCTTCCTTTTCTTCTTCTCTCTCTTTCTGTCTGTGCATAGTTTTTCACACTTCAGAAACACAACACAAACCCCATTTTTGGTTTTTCTCTCTCTCTCTCTCTGAGAGCACTCACATTCACGAGATCCTCATATTGTGAGAGAAGAGAATTACGAAAGGAAGAGTTTTTAAGGTACCCTTCTTCTTGTTGTTTGGGAGGGTGAGAAGAAGGAGAAGAAGGGGTGAACAAAAATGTCACATTATGGGAAACCCGTGTCCGAGTTAGGGCTCAGCGAGCGGTTGCGCGACTCACTGAGTTGCTCTGACGATACCAACAAGCCCGATTTCAGAGAACTCGATTTGGGGTCGCCGGTTTCCACATTGCGGCCACGCCAGCACTTCCACCACCACAGTGCGCCGACCACGAGTAGTAACAGTAGCAGTAGTGGCGGCTCGACCGGGTCGGTTCCGGGTCGGAGCAACCCGGTTTCGGGGAGATCCCATTCCGGCGAGTTGTCCGGGTCGAGTGAGACTAATAGTCCGACCCGGGTGTCCAAACCGGGTCACCGGAGATCTAATTCTGGTCAGAGTTTGAGTCAGAGTCAGAGATCCCCGTCGTCGTCCTCGGCTGCCGTGAATTCGCCGCCGCTGAATGTTCTCCCGGCCGGGAACATTTGCCCGTCGGGGAGGGTTCTCAAGGCGGCGACGGTGGCTGCAGCGGCGAGCCGGAGCTCCAGGAGTGATGTCTTGGGGTCCGGCACGGGGAATTACGGCCACGGGAGCATAATGCGTGGCGGCAAGGGTGGTGGGGGGAATAGCGGTGGTGGTGATGCGACGAGTGTTAAGATCGGCGGCGGCGATTCGGGGAAGCGCGTGGATCCGGAGGAGGTGAAGAGGATGGGGAATGAGGAGTACAAGAGAGGGCACTTTGGTGAGGCGTTGTGTTTGTATGATCGGGCAATTGCGATGTCTCCGAGCAATGCCGCTTACCGGAGCAACCGGGCGGCAGCATTGACCGGATTGGGACGGCTGCCGGAGGCGGTGAGGGCGTGTGAGGAGGCTGTGGGGTTGGATCCTAATTATGGGAGGGCGCATCAGCGCTTGGCAACCCTGTTTTTAAGGTGAATTTGGTGTGTGTGTGTGTGTGTGTGTTGGTCGAGCCTCGCAAAATTGTTGATTTTTTATGAAAACAAGGTTTTGAGAACACTGTTTGTGGTCTTACTTATGGCTGCAATGTCAATGTTTTTGCAACTGTGATTTTGTCCACAAAGTCAAGTTTTTTGCAACTGTGGTTTTGGCGGCAGTGTCAAGGCTTTTGGGGTCTCTATGGCTGCAACTGTGGTTGTATTTGTCCATGACATCAAGGATCTATTGACTGCAATTTTTAAACCTGGGTGTGACAAGGTTGAGTGTAGTTGAAAACAAGGTTCTAAGCAAACTACCGTGATTTCAATCACAACAACAAGATTTTTTTAGTCTGAGAGGCTGATTTGTCAACCACTATTGTGACGAGATGAAAGCATGATTGAAATTTAAAACACTGGTAGAAAACGAGTTTGGAGTGAAGTTCTTGATGTAGGAAAACAAGTTTTGAAACACTTTTTCTTATTTGAATTTAATAATTGATAAGTGGGATTTGCTTTGGAATTAATGAATGTTTCTTTGTTAGTTGCAACACTGTTGGATTAGAGACCTTTTTGTTGTTATGTGTTTTGGATTTGGTGTTTTGAATTGTATGTGGTGTGTTATTGATGTGAAAGTTGCTGGTAAATAAAATCCTGAAATGTGACACAGGTTAGGACAGGTTGAGGATGCAAGGAAGCACCTTTGTTATCCTGGGCTGCACCCGGATCCTGCTGAGTTGCAGAAGTTGCAAATTGTGGAAAAGCATATTAACAAATGTGGAGATGTTAGGAGGATAAGAGATTGGAACAGCGTACTGAGGGAGGTTGATGCTGCTATTGCTGCCGGGGCAGACTCTTGTGTTCAGGTACTTTTTGATTATATGTTGTTGAAGTTAACTTGTTATTGTGGTGTGAAAAATGTCTGAACTGGTTGGAAATTGAATTTACAGCTCTTTATGTGTAGAGCTGAAGCCCTTCTGAAGCTACACCAGATGGATGGTGCTGAATCGTGTTTATCAGGGATTCCCAAAAGCGAGCCGCGTCCCAGTTCCTTATCACAGGCAAGATTTTTTGGGATGTTTTCTGAGGCTTACTGCTACTTTGTTAGAGCTCAGATTGAGATGGCTTTTGGAAGGTGAGTTCAGAAACTGTAAGCTTCATCAGAAATGTAAGCTGGCAAAGCTATGTGTTGCAGAGTGAGAATGGATGATGGATGTGTTGCAGGTTTGAGAATGCAGTTACAGCTGCTGAGAAAGCTAGTCAGATAGACCCCAGAAATGTTGAAGTTGCTGTTTTGCTCAAGAATGTGAGGATGGTGGCTCGAGCTAGACTGCGTGGCAATGATCTTTTCAAATCAGAAAGGTTCACCGAGGCGTGCTCGGCATATGGAGAAGGTCTGAGGCTAGACCCTTCAAACTCTGTTCTCTATTGCAATAGAGCAGCATGTTGGTTTAAGCTTGGGCAATGGGAAAGATCAATTGAGGATTGCAATCAAGCTTTACGCATCCAACCAAATTACACAAAAGCCATTCTTCGAAGGGCTGCCTCAAATAGCAAGGTAAACCTGTCTACTATTTTGATGCACTGCATTCTCATACACTCATTCTCAAAAGGTAATATGGTCTTATCTATTTCCTCATTATGCAGTTAGAAAGATGGGAAGAAGCAGTGAAGGATTATGAACTTTTGCGGAGAGAATTGCCAGATGACAATGATGTTGCCGAAAATCTGTTTCATGCACAAGTAGCATTAAAGAAATCTCGTGGGGAAGAAGTACGTAATTTAAAGTTTGGTGGTGAAGTGGAGGACATATCAGGTCTTGAGCAGTTTAGAGCTGCAATATCTTTACCAGGTAATCAAAATGGCTAAGAAAAAGCTTCTGCAACTCATTCTATTTTTCAAATCTCCTGATGTTAACTCTAATTTCACAGGTGTTTCTGTTGTCCATTTTGAAACTGCATCAAACTTGCAATGTAAGCAGATATCTCCTTTTGTGGTTACACTGTGCAGTCGCTATCCGTCTATCAACTTTCTTAAGGTAGCTTCCTTCACTGTTTTTCACCTGCCTCTATAATATTCTGGAAATTAGATGTAAAATAAAGTCTTATTTTTTGAATTTTGTGTTTGATGAAAGGTGGATATTCAAGCAAGCCCTGCAGTTGCCACTGCTGAGAATGTGAGAGTTGTACCAACCTTCAAGATCTACAAAAATGGCAGTCGAGTGAAGGAAATTGTATGTCCTAGTCATGATATGTTGGAACACTCTATTAGGCATTACAGCTTGTAGAACTCCTGACCTTGTACTGCTTTTGATGATGATGATGATGATGATGATGTATACCGCTCGACCATGCTGCAAAACTCTCCACAGTTCATCCAGCCTTATGATCCCCTCACAAAAAGTGTCTCTTGATACCTGTGACATATTCAGAAACCACGAAATAATCTTGTTAGCAGACAGTGCCAGTGGAACCAGGACATAATCTAGTTCCTTTTGCAGTTGTTATTTATTCATTCATTCCTAATTGCTTTCTGGTTCCATGTTCCATGTTCCATGTTCCTCCCACTTTCCCTTTTTCTTCTCCTTTTCAGTTCATGTAGACCATCTGTTGTTTTATCCCCAGTTTCCTTATGGGTGAACAAAAGGGAGGTTTTATGTCTTTACAATTGATTAAATTGTGAGTTTATATTTTCCTTTACAAAAAGGGAGAGGAGGTTGGTCTGCTGCTAGAGGGGAGGATTGTGTACATGTATATATGTGTTCATTATATACCAAACACCGGAAGAAGCCTTGGAGAGGGAAATAGGATGAGTGGTGGGTTTAATGGGATTGGTGAAATGAGGATGAATATGTTGTTAGCTACTCTTATTTTTCTGTCTTAGCCATTTAATCAATAAAATTTCCCATTTTTTCTGCTGTTCCATTACCTTTGAATGAATAAGTTGATGTGTTTGTGTGACTATGTCAGATGATTTTACCTTTTGATTACCTACTCTTACAAGTATTGGTTGAGAAGTTTAAACAGAATCTCACAGAAGAATGATAAATGGTGTTGAAAATGAATTGCCATTTATTTAATTGGACAGTGGGACTTGGTCTTGAGATTGGGAAGCAGGATATGGTTGCATTTAAGTTCATAGCTGGCTTTTTGTGTTAAGTTTGACACTAAATGGCAAGGTGCATGTGTTTTAACTGTTATAGGGTGGTTGATTCATTTCAGAGTCAACCTTGAATTTATGATATACATTTAAGTTGAAGATGATCTGAGTAATTTCCATTTTTTACATTCCAAACAAGGATTGTAAGTGCTAAATGATGAAAGATAGGAAGTAATGTGTGTGTGAGAGAGAGAGAGAGAGAGAGAAGAAGTTGGGAAGAGGGGTTATGTTCACGTGGGCATTTAAGATGGTGCTCTCAAATGGAGCACTCAACACTTCCAAAAGACAGCAAAATTTCGTTTCATGTGCTGATCTGTATGTTACCTGTTGTTTATTGGAGGCAATGACAACTCATCAACCCCACCTTATTGGACCTTCACAACACAATTCATCTTCATGCATCAATGCTTCCAATTTCTTAATATAATTGCCAATATACAAAAAATTCTGTCCCTTACATATATCTTGCTTTAAGTTTCATCTCTTTCAAAACTTTTACATTGTTGGTTAATGCATTTTTAAACTTCCAATTTCATATTTCAACTAGGTGGTGTCAAACTGGACCAATTTAGTTTGTACAGCTTGACTTATTTACTTTCCAATAATTTCCTTCTTGGCATGTAAGAAAATTTGTAGCTTGTAACAATTTATCACGAGTTGATAGATTGATTTATTTAAAAATGTTATTTTGTCAAATTGTTTTATGTATTTATCCTAGATTAATCAGAGTAGATTTACTTCATTTTTTTTTATAATAGGATAATCAAAATATTTACATATTTTACCAAATATTATTATAAAAAATATTAGTTAAAAAATACAGTATCAAACTACATAATTTTGATAAACAAATAAATTAAATATTTAAAACATTTAAATATTAAAATTAAATTGTCAATATATACATGGTTAAAAATAATAAATAATTATAAGAAATTTTTTTATCAAAAACTGATAAAAAAATAATAAAGGACTGTTGGTATATTCTCGTTCAGTCCACATTCAAGAAATCTTGATAAATGAATTTATACTTATTCAATATGTTATCACATGAGAGTTTTTTGATCATGAAATTTATTGAAATAAGCTTCATCACATATGATTGAATAAGTTTTGTTCAATAAGATTTTACAACTTGAAATAAGTTCTGTAGAATGTTCTTTCAAACATTTCTTAAGATGATTTCATTTAAAGGAATTTCAAGAGAGACAAAAAATAATAATAATAATAATATAGAAAAGGCTTCGATGTTATTATGTTAGACACACTGCTGCATAACTCTTAAATGACAGAAGATATACAGTTTACATAGGAAACCACAAATATAAAAGTCAAGGTATGCACTTTCCATAGTATGAGTTATGGACCATGTTTAATGTGGAAAGAGTAGTTAGAAAAATAAAAAAAAGAGAAAATTGAAAAGATGACTTGGTTGGTCACATGAGAATTGTGTTTCAACTTACAAAATATAAAGCTCAAAAATACATATGAAACTTTGAAACACAATCACTAAGGCTTGGATTAAGAATGATCACATCACAAATCACTTATTTAAGAATTAATTAAAACATAAAGTCACCAACATGTGTCATTATCATCTCCCACGTTATGGATTTTTGATACGTTATGAATAAAAGTTGATGCATGAGATGACTTACCTTATGAAAAGTGCACCAAGTTTCAAACATAGTAAAAGTTAAAACAAAAAAGTTTTCAAATTACTTACCAAATAGTGTTCTTTATGAGAAAAGAAATTATAGATTTCAGAGATGTGTGGCTCTGAGGAAAGGAAGAAGGGTTAAGTTAAGTGGTTGAATTGATTAAAGCACAAAGTTAAGTGTTGTTGCAGCATTTGTTATCCACATAAAGATTTGAATAAAATTAATGTTTAAAAAGAGGAAAGATACCCTTTTTGATTGAAAATCGAAAATGAGGAATATTGAAGGAAGCAGATGCTAAAGCCAGAAACTTTTTGTACACATTGGTGCTTTGGTGATGCGATGGATTTGATATTTGATTGGGTCCAAATCCAACACTAAAGGCACAGTCTTCTGAATCCCATTTTTTTCTTATATAACTTATTCTTCTGTGTGGTCATAGCTACAACAATTTTTACCAGATATATATTTGTAATTCTTACAATTATGTATAAAATTGGAATTTGGTTTTTTTGTTAAATTTTTACATATTTTAATTCTTAATATTTAAAAAAATATATAGTATTCTTAATCCAAAAACATTGAAGGTATGTTTTTTTAGAGAATGAATTTAGGAGAGAGTTAATGAATTTAGAAGAATTTGGAGACGAAATTTTATTGTTTTTTTAAAGGATTTTGAGATAAATATAAATAAATTTGAAAGTGAAATTTGTGAGATTTTATAAATAATTTGTTTGTGATAAATTATAAAAAAAAGTTTTAATAAATAGAAGACGAAGATTACAAAATTGTTCTTGTTATTCCTATTATTTATTTATTATTATTACTATTATTATTTATTATCATTAATTATTATTATTATTATTATTATTATTATTAATTACAATACACAAAAGGGGGCACAGTAACATCTAGAGCACAATCAATATGATTAGAGTCGGTTCTAATCAAAGCTATAACAAATACTAAGTATTGGTACAACAAAAGGTCTCCATGGAATTTGCACATGAAAAATTAAGATTTACAAGTGAAGGACAATATAGTAAATTCATTGAGAACACCTTAAAATCCCTTCTCATGTTGAAGATGAGATTTTGAGCTCATCCCACAAATCCATTGTCGCTCCTCCATGCAAATCCTTGAAGGCGAAAATGATAGTTACTAGCAAATCTTTCCTTGACTACAATATATCTACTGAAGCGAACATAAAGTTAATTTTTGTACGTGTTAAACAACATTCTAGACTTGTATTTAAGTTGGAATATGTCAAACAAAAACGTTAATCTGAAACGTTGTTTGACGCATAAGAAAGATTTAACGCATTTGAGGATTATATATATACATTTTTTAAATTTAATAATCAAATTATATTAAATTTTGGAAGAAAAATAAATTACAATTTTGTATCAAATAACTAAACAAACTTTTATTGATAAGTAAATGTATATGAGATTTTGGTTGATTATCTTTAACGAATTTTTTCTTAATTAGTTTTTTATCTACAAAATTTGAAAAAAGTGTTTGAGAATGTGTTTATAGTATATCTTGTTAAATTAATGATAACATTATACTAAATTTCACCTATAGACCTAATATTTTAAGAATTCGTCTTAAACGTTTCTGAGTAGATTGAGAGATAAATAAACTATAATTAACATTGTTTTTCTTGAAAATCAAACATCAATAGTATCCTAATGATTCAAGACACTAAAACATCTATCACTTTTAACTCCTTTCATATATACTACCTTATTTACAGTACTATTTATATAAAATTAAAAAAAAAAACTGAACCAATACTTTTATAATTTTCTAAAAATAAAGACAATATTTATACGAGAATGACTATAAATATCAACTATTGAACTTTATTATAAATGATCAAGGTTAAATACATTAACTCAGGATTTTTTAGAAGTTAACTTAATTTTTAAGTAAGCATGTAATAAAGAACTATGCAATAATAAAGTAAAATAGTTTTATACTATCATTCAATCATGAAATTTGTTTACTTTTTATAATAATCATTTAGAAAAAAAAAACACATCATTTAAAAGGTCTTTAACATTTATGTTGTGTAGCTGGAGTTAAAATGAAAAAGGAAAAATAAACAAAAAATACAATTATAATCGGTTAATTTTAATGAGAATAGATGTTCCAAAATGGTTGGATCTTGTAGAAGTATTCATTAACCAAATGTTTTTCTCTTCTTTAACTTTTTTTTAAGGGTTGATGAATTAAAACTTACAATTGATTGTGAGAATGTAACTCTTTATATTTAAGAGTCAAATAAAACAAGATTAATTTAAGGATTATAAACAAACATTACAAAATTTGCATAAAAAAGTAATTAATAGTTTGAAAAAAAAAAAAAGATCGTTAGGTTCGATTAACTGTAACAAGAAAAACACAAGAATAAGAATAAAAAAAAAACTACATTACTAAAAGGTTTTGTGTATAGAATATGCTCTAAATTGAGCATATCTAAAATCTAAAAGAAATGATAGACGTTAGATCGTTTTTTGAGCATATCTAAAATCTAAAAGAAATGATAGACGTTAGATCGTTTAAATAATCTTAAAACTATTAGATGTTTTATAGGAGACAATCTTTTGTGATCTTCATCAGATGTCATGATTGTTTTGTAAAACGAAACAAGTAAATGTGAACTATCATAATTTATCAACCTCAAACACAGGATTCCATTATTTTATTTTGTTCAACAAAGTTGTATAATAACTAGTAGGAGACTTGTGTGTATCGTTTTTGTTTTTGTTTTTATTTTTAAAACATATTTTATTGTTATTATATAAATCAATTATCTGAATGATGATTATTATTGGCTTAATTATACATAATGATTAATTTATTATTTTAATTTATAATTAATTTAATTAATTATAAAAAAATTATTTTAGTTTAATTAATTAAAAGAAATAGTTTATTGGTTAATAATATATTGGAATGATTATATTAATAAACTTTATAATTAAATGTTGTAGTTAGAGAATCTAATTGTTTATAGTTATATAACATAATGGTTATGATTTGTTTGAATAACAAAATAATTTGTATTATTATTGCTGTTTAAGTTGGTTAATTAGAAATAAGTTTACAATTGATGTAATTAGAGTCAAGTCATATTTAATGTATCGGAATTTTTTGTTTTTTGTTTTTGTAAAATTTAGTAATTAAGTTTTTAATTCTCGATTAAAGTTGACGGTGTATACATTAAATACTATGATAAACATCAATAAAGTAAATTTAATTAAATTTAGAATAAATATTTTTATCAGAATATGAAGAGTTAGCGACAAAGGAATAGTTGTTATATTTCTTTTTAATACGTCTTCACCTTGATCTTGTGGAGAAGTTTTAGATATTTGATTACGGTGTTTCATATTCTTCTGTTTTTTAAAGTTTAAACATTTTGCAACTTTTTCTTCACAAAAGAAGAAAGGAAAGTTTCAACCTCACCAGTTATAGGTTGACAAACCAACAAATGTCTACTTCCAAGCGTTTTAATTTTACAAATTTTTACCAGAACTCAGTCATGTTCATGGACTTCTCAGAGGTTGGTGTCTATGCATCTTGCATGGTCTTTTCTTTTCTGTGTTTTATGTGAAAATGCGATTTTGTTGGGCAAAGTTTTATTTTTTCAGTCATATTCTGGTTTGAATTTTGTTTTTTGCCTATATATTGAAGATCACAAAATATTGTCTACCAAGATTGTTTTAGATTGAAGATTAACATTTATATAAAATACAGTCTACCAATTATACTTCATGATCTAATAGAAATCAAGATACAAAATTATAAAAGAAAAAACAAAGTCTAACAAAAGAAAAACAAGAAAAATGTCTATAAATCATAATGTTTAGCTCTTATATTTGTTCATCTTCGTTGAAAAATACTTCTAATTCTAGTTCATCAAGAGATAGACTAGAAATCTGAAAATTTCTGCTGTCTTCCAATGAAAAGTCATCTCCTCCAATTGTATGATCCTCTATAAAAAATTTTTGAGATATTTGTGGACACAGACGAAGTTGGGAGTATAGTTTAGTTTGGTTTGTCCGAGTTTATTAAATATTATGGCTGGAGTAGTACTTGTTTCCTACATTTAAATTATGTAGGAAACAATACATTTCTTTTCAAGACTTTATCAGTTGAAGGAATTGAAATCGTTTATAATAGAGATTCAGCCGCTACTGTCAACACCCAATTTGAAGCTGCTATTGTTGAATAGTTAAATAGTTTCAAGGATGAGTTGGTCAGAAAATTAAGTAGTAATGATGTTCAAACCTCTTCTTTGGTATGTGTTTTTATTATTGTTATATATTTATACTTTTGCTTTACGTCTTCTATTTGTTCTTCAACAGAATTCCTTTTATTGTAGTATCTGGACTTTAAGTTTGTTAAACAATATTTGGTCAACACTACAACAAAAATGACTTTAGGCATTAGTAAAAAAATGTGGCTTAAAGCTAAAAAATCGTTGCCTAAACTTTAGATAACGAATTAGCAACAACTTTGCAGTCGTTGCGTAGGTGGCCGTGGCTTATTCTATAAGCAACAATTTTTTTCTTTTAGGCCATGAGATTGTAAAATTGTTGCCTATTATGCAATAGTGAAAAAATTGTTGCCTAAGATATCATAATAGGCAACATTTTTATAGCCCCTTAATGCAACAGTCTCTTTTGTGTTGCTTATTCTATTAAGCCATATTTATAAAAGTGTGGTCATACATTTTAGACAACACATTTTTAAATGTGGAAATATGAAAATATGAAAATACAACCATTTAATTTTTTTTACAATATTATTTTCTCTTTTATTTATAAATTTAAGTGATCATATTTAAATGATAATTTTATTTTAAAGAAATATATTAATTAAATACGTGTGAAGGAATTGACATCATAATTGCACAGTATGTTGAAAGCAATAGGGTAATCGTGTATTTTTAATCTAAACGTTCAAGTTAATAAACTTCAATCCAAAACAGTAGGTCTTACAACATAATTAATAAGTGAGTGAGCAAACCCTCATCTCGCTTCCTTTCCCAAAACTCAGTGGACCCTTTTCCTTTCCCAAAACTCCCTCCAATTACGTAGTACAAACCCTTATCCCGCTTCCCATTTAAAGTTGCCACTATTTTACCTTTCTTATCCTCTACTATGTCATGAATTTGCAACAGAACTCAAATTACAAAGCATAAGTTACATAATATGTCTATGGACTATATATACTAAACAAAATATTTTTTTCCATCAATAACATTTTTCCTTGTCATGTGAACTCTGTAAAGCTGCAGAGTTTGTCTGTAGAAGATAACAGAGAGAATTGACCCTTGTCATGATTGATTTTTCATCAGAAGCCACAATAGCATGATTGTCATTAAGAAGATGTTGTGCAATTTCCTCCAACATTTCCTTAAATCCTGGTCTTCCATCACAAAAAGGACGGGTCCGCACACGTTATTTGTTTGGAAAGGCAATATTCAATCTGGCCAATAAAAGCCATAAGTTATTTGGTGCAAAAACATGCTTATAAATATTGAACCCAGAAAAAATCAAGGGAAGGAGAATGTTGTTTCCAGGTAATAGAATCAAACAATAAAATCCAAACCCAAACCAAATAACCCTAGATTATAGACACAAAAGGGAAGTAACGAAATTCAAAATCAAACCAATATTCAATTAAATTAACCAACCAAAAACGAAAACCTAAGTTACATTGTACATGGTGAGAACCAAGAACAGTGATAGGTAGAGTGATTACTTGCTTAAGCCCGACTCCGACGAGAAGGCATTAATGTCGACAAGAGGAGACCACGGTGGAAATGCCTTGAAGAAGGGACCCAATGACAATGAGAGGGCGACGCGTGACGCTGAGCTCTTTGCATTTTTAGTGAGCATTTTCAATCAGCAAGCATTTTCAGATCACGATGAGACGGTGAAGGCGAGGCTTTTGAGGCGACCGTTGTGAAGGGGAGGCAACCTGGTGAAGGCAAGGGAGCAGACAACGTTGGGTTTAAGTTTTTTGCGCATAGGTTCGAAGGAGGGAAATAAAAAATGTTTTGAAATTATAGTTTTGGCGCTTAACTTAGTTTGTGTTTTTAGTTTTGGCAGTATCTTTGTGTTTTTAGATTTAATGCGGTGTTTAGTTTTCAAGCAAAACTTTAGTTTTTAGCATTTTCAGAGTTTTGGAGTTTTTAGTTAAAATTAAAAAAAAAATTTATTTTAGGCCACATTTTAATAGATTAGGCCACACTTTATAGAGGCAACATTTTGATAAATATGGTATAAATTATCAATACTTTAAAAATGGTTGCATTTGGGTTTTGACTAAGCTGCACTTCTAAAAGTGTTGCCTTTTCTATGTTTAGGCAACACTTTTCTAGCCGAAGACAAATTTAGTATTGCTTAAAGCAAAAAATGTTGTAGTGAGGGCCTCAAGAAGTACATGCTCACAAATGGAAATTCATAATATTGGCCTTGCAACATTCGTTGGACTCGTAGAAGTCCATTTGAGTGTTATCTGACATGTGGGTGGAAATAGTACCATAGGGACAATATGTTGGTCGCTGGTGATGGTATAAGATTTAAAGTAGACAGTGACTAGAAAAACCTGATCCATGTACTGAAGATTAAGAATAGTATAGGTGGAACAATTTCTTAATATGTCTTTTTGTGAAACAATTGTATCTGACCTATGAACAATGTCTTTTTCTTTGCTTTTGACGACTTTATATTTAGTCAAACCTTCCAAGATTACCAATAGTTTTGTATATCAACATTAATATATTTATATATGTTTGTATCTATCTTTATTAATTTTTGTGTTTTTTGCTGGTATATTCTACATGTGTATTAATTGTGTTCAGTCATAGTCGAATTATTTTCTTACAATAGTTTGATATATTGATTAAGTAGGTTATTTCAATGACAAAGTAAGGTGAATTAATTATAAACTCCTATGATCAAATTTCAGATTATATATTGTGAAGTGCAACGATAATTAAACTTTAGTAAACTTATTCTTATTTTAAATGCATAAATAACTTTTTACAATATTACCACTTATATATTGTAATTTTATTCAATAAACATCACATTCAATAATTAGTATATACAATCATTAGGTGTTCATGGATTCACATTACAAATATGTTATATAGTTATAAGAATAATAATTTAACTTGACTAATATTATTTATTATAGCTATTTATTTTGTATATAATTGTAGTTATTATAGAAAAATCAATTAATAAAACAAATGTATTATATTGTTATGCAAACCATAATAAGTTACAAATAATAATAATCTATACAATATTACTTATACTTATTATATAAAATACAATTCATAAAATTATTTTAAAGCAAGTTTTAATTATATGCACTTAACATAGATTCAGAAACTACTAATTATAATATGTATTTACCATATGAGGATGCCTTGAATCCTGTATCAGGATTTATATGACCTTATCAATTATGGTGGTGTCATTAGTTAACCATTCAATATTAGTTGGGTCAAACTTCATTTATAATTAAATGTTGTTGTCTTGTTAATTGTTGGTTGGTTTGGATTTTTAATGCATTATGTCAGATGAATACTTGTTAGAACAATGTAATGTCGAGTTTGAAACATGATAAAGTAAGGGCATACCATGACACTAGAAAACCATTTCATTGGATCTTCATCTTTCATTGTTCTGACACCAACATAGCATATCAATGGATAACATTGGAAGCTATAGTTTATCATTGATATTTTTGCAAGTATTTTTTTCCCAAAATTCGCAGATATGTTCACATGCATTGCACTTCTACATTGTTAAAAACTTCTTTGAAAACTAAATTTGTTGTAGCAGACAAAGGATTCTTTTCAATGTCATGGATTAAAATATTTAATCCAAACTTACTTTTAATTGTAAAAGTTGCAACACATAATTCACCATGACTAAAAACTGGAGTTGGCAAATACAACCCAATGCAATATAAAGATTATCCTTGAGATTTGTTTATGGTCATAACATAAGATAACATGATTGGGAATTGTCTTCTAATAAGCTTGAATGGCCAAGGGGACTGTGATGGTGACATGGACATACATGGAATGTAAATCTTTGTTCCTTTGGTTTTTAAGTAATAATCTTTGCATTGATTACATGGTTTGCAAGTTTATTCACTATTAATCTGCTTCCATTATACAAACCTTGAGATCGATCCAAATTTCTCAAAAGCATAATTGGGGCACCAACCTTCAGTTTGGTACTATGCTTTGGTAATCCAAATGTTCTGAATGAATTTAGAAATTCTAGCATAATATCGTCATATACTTCAACTTCCATTATGTCAAGTGTACCAATGCAGTCAAAGCTGAGGTATTCTTTTTCTTCACCTGAAATACATGAATCATAATTAAAAAGTTGTAAATACGAACGAGGTGTATGTGTAAATGTTAATTATGAATGATGCATCACCTGAAATTGATTCCAAAAAAGATTGATTGATTTATCAACAGTTTCAATCTAACTGGCTAGAATAACTCTTGATATGAGGAAAATTTCATCTTTGTATTTTTGCATTAACGTTGGATAAGTGCTACTAACTATGGCTTGGATAGGATCGATATAGTTCAATATTAGTAATTATGATAGGATTTCTACATCAACTAATCAATCATTTGGTTCTTTCAATGAACATTCACTAATTTGTTTTTATCCAGGCAGAAAACTCTTCAAATTCAACAATAGTAGACCGATGTAATCCATCTTGTAAGAGTCTCGTGTTTTTTTGTAAAATTCATAATCTAGCAATGGTGATATCGTTGTCGTTAAGCGATCAAATTATCACTACTTTAGCAACTTCAATATTGCCAGTTTGTAGTGAAGAAAATAGTTAGGGTTAAGATAACCCTGAGTCGTCTCACAACGAATACGGAATTGATCTCAAATATTTGATTCTCAAAAATGCAATTAAAACTAGCAACTATAAAATAGGGGGGTTTTGATATGCAAAGATAATGACACGGAAGATTGTAAACACAATAATAGTAAATAGGTTAATTCCACTGCTTTTTCTAAATAAGATTCTTCATTGGTTATCTAGAGATTATTGTTAAATTAATTATTGTTGTTGTTTTACAAATCAATCAATGTAAAGACTCAATTCATTTGTTGGCATCCTCACT
>Ga0214542_1000432_pt1 | contig 74693 bp, 38 predicted proteins | sample CNSS1metaG_FD_160096 | JGI IMG/M metagenome (GOLD analysis project Ga0214542, IMG submission 160096) | Root nodule microbial communities from cowpea collected in UCLA plant growth center, Los Angeles, California, USA - CNSS1 | ecosystem: Host-associated > Plants > Roots > Nodule | place: USA...
TATATATATATATATATATATATATATATATACCACACAACACACCATAACTACACATAACACATAATAGCACTTAGTGCTTCTCACTTTCACACACTCCACATAACACACAATCGGTTAGCTAACTAGTTCTCTTTCATTCTCACATACAACACACACCGACATTGGTTAGTTAATCGATGCTCTTTCACTCTCACATCGTCTGCACAATGCACACCATAATACTCTCATGTCAAAGTTTAATGTCATGAATTAAGTCATAAAATGGTACTTCATCCATCCAAATCTTCTCAATTTTTTTGTAAGATGAGTTACTGAGTCTATTTATCAAATAAACATTTTTTTTTTCATCTCTTCCATATAAGTTTAAAGGAAATTAAGTAAACACACAAATTTGTCTATAATACCGTCCATTCATACGAACAGACCTTATATTTTCAAACTTAAAATCAAATAGCTTTATGTTAATTTTGAACCAAATCAACGAAAAACAATTATTTTAAATATTTGTTCTTCGATTTAACATAACCCTAAAACACTAATCATCAGTGTGACTTTCTTTATTATGAATATTTTATCAAACTCACGATTCAATTCGTAAAATTGTCCGAGTTTATGTTCCCACATTCATTTCTCAAGTTAACTTTCGTTTTTGGAGCAGACTCACTAAACTCAGTGTGAACTCGACTTGGCAAGTCCATATAACTTTTCTTCAAACATAAAAAGACACAAAAGATTATTGTTTCCTCTGCGAAATCATCTCAATTTTGTTCTGGTTATTAGCTGTTGTCTCGCTGGTGGCCTATTATTGCGGTCTTCTTATGCTGTGTTGGTGTTGCACCGCTATCGCACTGGTGCACTGGTGCTAGGCTGCTAAAGGTAGGAGTAAAGTTTAATGATTCCTTTATTTATTAAGAGCTTTTGGGCCTCAATCCAACACGCTTTTGTTTTATAAAAAAATGTAATATAAAATGTAATGTATAATGTAACTTAAAGTTATTGTAAAAGAATAATAATATTAGAAAAATTAAAAAAAATTAAATAATATAATATAATAATCTAATGATAATAATAATAATTCATTAAAATCAAAATATAAATAGTTACTTATAAAATCATATCACAATAAAATATTATATTATTTATAAACATTTTAATTTTATATTTAAAATAAATTCTTACAAATTTATCATTTGCATTCACAATTCGAGTTTATGATTCGAGATAATGATCAAGTTCACCAAGTTTTCACAAGTTTTCGAGTTTGAGACAACCTAAGATCTCAACCATCTCAAATTTCCCTTATTTTTATTTATATACTTAATCTTGTTAATTGTCCACCCATTTACTTTTACATTTTCTATCAATACTTTTAAATTACAATCAATTTTTTATTAAATACCAATAATTAAAAGAAACAGTATATAACAATTTAAATTATTCACTATAAATTCAATTTATATGTTAAAATTATTTATTAAATATTGTAATTACAGCAAACAAATACTTATGTGAAATACACAAGTTAAAATAACAGCTTGTCCATGCATTTAAAGCTCCATTGCTGCACATAGAAGAATGTTCAACTACAGGCAGATTACAAGAGTTTCTTTACGAGTACTGCCAATATCTTCATGGTATTATTCAATAGATGTTCACCCAGAATCTGTACTGGAGCAGAGCACTACATGCAGCTTTAACAAATTAGGCTCATACAACTAGCCTTAGCATATTTGACAGCATACAACAATATTTGACTTCTCTATTAGCATATTAGCCCTAGTATCTACGGTGAGTGCCCTTATGGTCAATTAGCAAACACTTACAACTTCAGACTTTATAGGGTTCACCAGTAGAAATATCCAACAAACTCATTTACATAGAATGTTAGTGCCCTATAAACTGTTTTATGCACAGACAGAGAACGCAAAATTATCTGTCTACATGACCACTGAAGAACCTTATTCTCTCAGTCGTGACTGCAAGCAATAGCTGACAAGAAACATCTATTAACAGCTGCTGATCGATAAGTTTCCTGCCATCCCTGACCTTCCTTATAATTCTCAACCTGTAAAGTATATATTTTTAGAGAGATATTTAAGAATCAAAGTATTTGAGGGTAGTAAAAATGCATCTTCAAAAGAAAAATATTAGATTAAAAGATTTACTCACTTTATCTACAATGTCCTCGCCAATCCTAACTCCTCCAATCATATAAATGGATTCATTGACAACTACAGCAGCACAATACCCCCGTGGATGAACCATTGGTTCCCCCATTGTCCATACCCCAAGACGAGGATCAAACACCTCGATACTTTGAACCATTTTTTCGCCATCAAAGCCACCAAGCGCGTACCTACGCAATGAATGAAATTTTAAGCGAAATTCGTCTCGGTCAAGCACAAGAAATTCAGATTTAGATCTATTATTAGAACGGCGGTAATTTATCAATAGAATATTACCCTATTTATGGACTACAAACTTTGTCCAACATGATATGAAGATAAGTTGAGCATTTCCAAACAATCACGTAATGGTTCTACAAAACCAATTTAGATTTATAAATGTTACTTGGTTGAAGCAAAAAATGATGAACTCACAACTTTTCATTTAGAACAACTGAGCAATGACAGCCCCGCTTCACATTCATGTCAGATATTTTGGTCCAAGAATGTTCCCTGGGATCAAATCTTTCAGCAGACCTGCAGTTATGTAAAAGTGTCATTCCCATTAGTACAAATATAAAATAACAAATTATAAGGACAAACAATCATGTCTAGATCAACCATGTTTCCATGATGAGTTTCAGCTAATGATGTAAATAAATTAAACCACAATCAAGTTATACATATTACCTTAAGTAATCAGTTCCATCAAACCCGCCAGTGGCATAAATTGACCCGTTGAGTTCAACTGCACCTAGAGCAAATCTCTGAAATATAAAGAGCACTAAAGTTATACGTTAAATATTTTTGTATGATTTTCAAAGAAATTATCTAAATGATTTTCTTCCACGTCAGATTTAGAGACTCGGGTCATCCTACTAATGACCAATATGTAGAAGTATTTAAAAGGTACAAGGCTTGATGCAAACATATGGACTACATGGTATAAGATAAACTAAACCATTTTATATTTTTACCTCCGGCCGAAATGAACTGACAAAAGTCACATAATTAGAAGCATAAGCCTCAAAACCACATATCTCAGTTCGTTTTGAAGTTACCATAATTATACCTCTCAAATCTCAATCAAAACCTAAAATATTGACCATTTAATTGTTCCATTTTACCTTGCTTAGCATTGAGCGTGTAGGGATCCACCGCCCAATATCAAAATCAAGCATCTCAACATCTTGAAAGCAGTCAACTCCATTGCCGCCACCAACAGCAAAAATTTTGCCATATAAAGCAGCACCAGACAAGCTTCCTTTCTTCTTGTTCAAAGAAGGGCACATGGTCCAGTTATCGAGAACTGGATTGTATGATTCAACTACACAGATAGAAGATGGGTTGTTAAAACCTCATCTCATTCCAAAATAGAACTAATTGAAAATTACAGATAGATCTCATACCTGTGTCATACCAAACATAACCATTTCCACCACCTAAAACATAAATTTCACTATTCAACCGCACAACTGAAGCATATGAACGAACCGAGTTCATAGGCTTAAGAGGTTTGGTCAGACTCTGAGAAGTACAGTACAAATCCATAGTTGCTAACCATAAATTTCCATCAAAACCTCCAATTAAAAATAGTGAATCTTTGGGATCTAAATCAGCTGTCGACTTTATTACTGCCTTCTCAACATATTCCAAACGATTAGGGATACTACAAGCAGATTCTAAGAGCGTACAACGATCTTTAAGATGCTGAATTTCCCTTTCTGCCTCAATCTGAATGACAAGTAAAAAATAAGCCAATATTGATACGCAAGAAGACATCTATATTATATGAAAAATAACAAATAGTGCAAGGTAAGGTATACCAAAATTACTTCCAAAAGATTGCACTAACTTCTGTATTACTTCGAAAAAATTATTCAAATTATCTCCCCAACCAATTGAAATCACTTATACCTTTTGGAGCCTTAACTAATTATCTCAAGTAATCAATGCAAGCTTCTTAGGCATGCCTAATGTACTTCATTTCTTAGTTTTTCTTACTTATACATCCAGTCAGCCTTGCATTAATACTTCCAAGTTTCAATTTATATAATGTTCATTCAGTTTACTTCCAACAGACTCTAAATTACAAGAAATTATGTGTTCAAGAGACGAAATAAATAAAATAAGGGTGATGGTGTGCCGGCTGTAATTAGTCCTGGTCAGTAGTGGGGAAGCATTTTTTGGAAAGGAAAAGTTTTAGAAGAATTGTGGAGAATGAGGTTCTCTCAAATAACCTCAGTGGGAGAATACTTTGTAAACATTCTATACTAGTTCCATCCCTACTACATTGATAGGAGCAGAATTGGAGTAAAGCAATAAAGATTTCAAGATAGTCTTGTATTCTCAATTCTTAATACGCAGTTCTATCAACTAGTATGCAAAGCTTCGGTCTAGGTACTGTGGTGTGACAAAGAGAAAGCAGAAAATGTGCAACACGAGCAGTTTCAAAGGTTAGAAAATGTTATCAGTGGTCTTACGGTGGTGGTTGAAAAAATGTGCAGTTCAAAGTCAATGGCAGATCACAAAATAATAACAGCAAGAACGGCCACAGGGGAAGGAGAAGAAGCTTGGCAACCACAGTGTCAATCACAGTGGAGAAAATTGGATATTCCTATCTTTGTGAGAGAAGAAGCTTTTGGGTGGACGAATAGATTAGAGCAATATTTTCTTTTGAAATAAGTATCGAAAGAGGAAAGAATGCAAGCGATGATGATTGCTTTGGAAGGGAAGACTTTAAATTGGTTTTAATGGTGGGAATCTTGAAATCTTAATCCAACTTGGAAATTTTTTAAGATGGCAGTGGTACGAAGGTTTCAACATGTTAAAGAATCCTTTTCAAATCTTGATTGCCTTAACATAGACAGGCATTCTAGAAAATTAATAAAACAATTTGAACAATATGTGGGGCTACTAAAAGAAATAGAACAAGACTATCTGATTGGAATATTCTTGAATGAAAAGTGAAGTTATATGATCCTACCAATCCGGTGGAATTGATGACGAAACTTAGATGGTTGAAAAATTTTGGAAAGGAAAAGTTTAGAAGAATTGTGGAGTGAGGTTCTCTCGAACAACCTCAGTGGGAGAATACTATGTACCAATTTTATGCCTACTACATTGGTAGGAATAGAATTTTAGTAATGCAATAAAGATTTCAATTCTTAATACGCAATGCTATCAGAGAGAGAACCTAAAAAGAACACGTGAGAACCACTCTACAAAAAGCTAGTTGTTGTAGTTGAAAAGTCCAAGGCCATATAACCCCACAACAGAATCCCATAGTAACATCCCACCAGGCTTTGCCACCTTAGCACCCACATGAGGTGGCAATGTACTAACCATTTGACTAGCCTGAGAAGAGCCCTGCAAAGTCAGTGTCACGACTTGTGTTGCTTGCTTACAGCTACGAGACATGGTGGAAACCAAATTCTATACCATGGATTAGCACCTTGGGAACACCATAAAAAGCTAGCCATGTTGTAGTCGAAGAGCTCAAAGCCTCATAAAGACACACTAGAATTGCATACTAACAAGACTTATTGCAAGTGGATCCTACTATAACCCAAGAAAAATTGAATTTTACTACATTTAAACTATTGGAATCAACTTGTTTTATGTTTTTCACTCTGCCACTGCATTTGCTGCAGTATAACAACAACTTTGTGAAAATGAGTCAATTAAACATGAAATGTCAAATCTAGAAAGACAATGCAATGAGTAAAAACAAGCACAACATAGATGATCTACATACTTGGAGAATTCAAAAAGTATAGAAGTTAAAAGTTGCATAAGGGTTTAATTACTTCAGAAGAATCTATAAGCGAGGTAGATTGAGAAATTCCACATGCATGATCAATTTCTTTGATAACCCAATACTTTTTATGCATGCTACCCATATGCTTAAAGATGTTACGGATGGAGAAACAATTCAGGAATATGATAAATTTCAGAGAGAATCTACAACACAGAAAAGAGTACCAGTTTCTGCTCCAGGTAGGAATTCCTGTCTATTTGGATTTTCTTGAAACTTGTCAATTCTTTGACCTCTTGCACAAACTATAAATACACTAAATGTTAGTTGCTTGCAGACAAAATTAACATGACATTTAATGTTTTCCATCAAACATCCTTAACCACCTGAGCTATGTTGTACTGACACTCAATCGGAGGATCAGAACTTTCTTCCTTCTTATCTAAACCACCTAACGCTTCCGTGTAACCTTTTTCTATGCTATTCATATCAGGAGAATCATTGACATTGTTTGCCAAAGATAAATCTTGACTTTCATGGTTAACAGTTAACTCCTTCAGTTTCAAAAATACGCTGTTCATCTCATCCTCATGTACTTCGTTCTCAACCTCATTAGTATCTAATGGCTGGCTGTGGTCTACTAAAGAAGAATCATTTTCTGTCCAATATGCACTTGTACTTGCGTGAGTAGAATAGTCTGTCTCTAATTCAAGCATTTTAGATGTTTCATCTTCCCTCCAAGTCTCGTTTGATGTAAGAGGTCGAGATAAAGTCATCCAGTTCGGTGTATTTTGCGAGACAGAATTACCAGAGACAATTGATCCAGATGATAGTAACGAAATAAGTCTGCTTGTTTGCGCATGGTCTAGCTCAAACCAGAAATGGTTATGAGTGTAGTAGTTGTCCGCAAGTATTTCTTTAAATTTATCTTCGGACAGTGGCTGGCACTGAAGTCGAACATAAATTTGAACCTTAAATATTTTAATAAAGAGTGTGAGTATAAAAGGTTTTTCATGTATCATGACCAGAATTATCTTCAATAACAAAACCATATCAATTATAGAATTCGAGTGAGTGACTGATATACCTGCGCAGGATATTGTGTTCTCTCTGAACCATCAGTAGTCCATCCATAGGGGTTTATAAGCATTCTCCCTTTGCTAGCTGCCTCAAAAATTCCATGAAGCGTCCTGTCAGTATAGTTAAACAAAAACAGAGGCAACCCTGGATCAATATTCTTCACATAAGAGAAGTGCTGAGCTGGTAAGCCTGTTCAAAACAGATAAATGTATCCATGAGTTAGAGATTTCAATCCTTATCTTCGTTGCCAGTACTGATTATCATATATAAATAATACAAATTTTAAGCACTAAGTTCATGAAAAGATATAAGTGTCTCCAAGTCATATAGAACACAATTTTCATTTCAAAATGCTGAATATCGTAAATACTTTAAAGAAAGGAAAAAGAAGACGGAGAGAGAGAGAAGAACTGACCAAAGAGTTGTTTAGAGAGGCATTCTCTCATTGTGGCGTTCTTGCATCCAAAGATTACACCACCAAGTTGACTCTTCGGCAAATTTCTGCCACAAGAAAAATTTGGAGGGAAAGGTTGATTCCCACAGTACTGAGGAGGTTGTACTTTCTTCCATACCCCCGCCCTGGCATCAGAAGAGAAAGGTTACCTCCTTTACAATCTATGTCAAAATTATAGTATAAAGAACTGAAAGTTGTCGCTAGCATCTCTTGTGCCAATCGAAATCAAGATTTGGACGTTAAAAATGGGTTTTCTTATTTAAGTTATTGAGAAGATGAATAGATTATTCACAGCCCCAGTACATACATATCACACAAATGTCATAACTGACACCGTTCAAAAAATTAAAAACCGATGAAACGGGGTTTAACTCCAAAATCCCAAAAACAACGTTTAAACTTCAAAACCTTCCATAAGCGGCATTCACTGTCCAAGAACTTGCAAGTATGAACCAGAAAAGAGAACAGGCAAACCCATTTCAAAATTCCAAAATCGATTAAATGGGGTTTATAAGAACATCCAAAACTCCAAAACAGCGTCGAAAACCCAAAAAAACTTTCAAAGAGGTTGTGATCAACAACTGTAAAGAAAAAAAAAAGTGTGTGTGCATTTTGAAGCATACATTCTTCTGGCATACACAAAGAGAACAATGAACAGAGAAAGCGAGAGAATCAGGAGAGATGCTCCGATGATGGGAATGAAGCAACAATGGCGTAAAGTTTTGGGAAGGAAGAAGGAACTACTTATTACACAATGGCGAAATGTTTTCAATCAAAGTGTAAAAACACATAAACCCTTTGGTTCTTGTAGTGAGTGGGAAAGAAAGAGCCAAGAATAGAAAAGAATTTAAAACTCGATTTTTTTTATACATTTTAGTCAAATAAAAGAAAAAATATTACTATATTTTATTTTATTTTATTTTCTCTCCGACAAAGTGCAAACTGTGGTATATATAAGGATAGCTCATTTAATAAAACTACATAAAGTTTAAAAGTATTTATTGAATTAAGTTATGTAAATTATTGAATTTAAAAATAAGAAATAATTTTAGTGTAATCATTGTAATTTTAAAGGAACCTTTAAAATTCAAATTTATTCTTTTAAAAGCAATATACTTTTAGTTATATGAAAATTGTAAAGACGTTAATTAATAAATATTTAAAAACAACATTGCGGCCACATCTAGAAAGAATTTTAATAGAAACTATAAAGTCGTATATTAAAATATATAATAGAAAACTCCCCCATACTAAACTTAAAAAATTAATGATCACACCAAAATAGGAATTCTACTTCACTATGAAAAAGAATAAAAATACATTATTAGTTTAATATAAAAATTATTGATATATTTTATTTTTAATCTAATAAAAGAGTACTATTTTAATATAATTATTTAAATTTATTAATTTTATTTAAATTCTATTAATATTTAATATAATTGGATGTATTTTATATTTAGTAATTGTCATATATATATATATATATATATAAGAAAACATTATTATTAATATTTAATTAATATTGAAAAAACTATTAAAACTTTTGATATTATAAAATAAAAGATAAAAATGAAAAGACTGAAATTGTATATCAACATTAATTTTTTTTAATAAAATATGTTATAATTTAGAGATTGAATATATATTTTTGTGACAATGCCACAGATGACGCCGTAAGAAGGAAGCAGTACCCAGATCAGCAACTGACACTTCACCACGTTAATTCTGAGATTCTAATTCACCTAACCCACTAAATAACAAAAAGCTACAACAGTTCCAAAATAGTATAAATTGAAATAAAATCTGTATCTTTAAAAATAAATAAATAGACGAGAAGTAAATTATATAACAAAAAAAATTACAGAAATCAAAATTTTGGAGAGTAAAATAGTTCACTGAAATGTCTTATTAATTCAATTTTTTTCATTGAAATTAATTTAGTTCCTTTAATATAATGATATTTAAATAATTTTGTGAGCAAAGTGTAATCATAAATGTGTTGTCTTTTATGCTTTTATAAATAATATTAATATGTACTGGTTTAAAAATAACTCATATACTCATAATCATTCGTCATCATGCAAATATTTTTTTGTCAGGGTAGAATTTTTTTCGATATCCATGCATCAAAGAGAATAATGGGTTTATCCCAAAACTTTGAACCGTAATATTTTATTATGTTTTGTCGTATGTGGGCTTTCTCTTCTAATACCGGAACGTTTTAATTTGGTCCTCTTTTAAAAAAGTCAATTGGGTCTTAAAGTTCTAAACTTTGAAATAAATATTTCAATTGTGTGATAACTTTTGAAACTGTTAACGTGGTTGTAATTGTTTCTTAAATAATTTAATTGACACATTTTTTTCAGAAATTATGATGTGATTAAAACTTTTTTAAAACATAGAATGTAAAAATTTTAAAAAAGAAAATAAATAATTAAACTTATTTTAAAAATGTATATCAAATTAAAATATTGAGCATAATTAAATTTATTTTAGAAACAGGTACCAAATTAAAACATGTAGAGTGATTACGTCTATTGTTCATGAACTTGTAAACAAGCATTGAATTTTGAGTATTCATTCATACTCAGCAGCTATGGGGTGTATAACCTTTTTTTTCTGTTTTCCGATGTGGGCTTTTCTGTCTCATGGTCCATTTTCCTTTTCCTCTGTACGTTCCCCTTTTTCCCATACGTTACAAAAATGCAAAAGTCATAATAAAATATAATAATATTTTAACTCATTTTTTATTTATTATTTCAATTATTCTTAGATTATCATGTTACATCACTTAAAAAAGTTAAAATAAATAATTAAAAAATATTGAAATAATAAGTTAAAAATAGATCAATATATCATTATTCAATTTTTTATCACAATTTTTTTCTTTGATTTTGTTTACCTCTTTTTCTCTTTGTTTAAGTTTTTCGATAATCTCATTATATTTCAAAATTTATGAGTGTCAAAGTATTTACAATGTAGGAAGACAAAAAATACTTTTTTTTTCGAAGTTTACTTTTTTATTTTTCATTTATTTTAATTTAATAAAAGACGGTATATTATTGTTTATATTTTTTTTTTCTCTTAGAGAAATTAATATTCAAAAGTATGATAATTAGCGAGGAAAAAGTAAAATTATAAGGCTTAATTACTCGGAACATATCTGGTTTGGTTTCAAAATTTTAAAATGGTGTTCACTTTTAAGTTTGTCTCAATTTAGTACACAAATTCGTGATGTGCATCAATGTAGTACACTCAGTTAAGTTTTCGCAAACGTCGTTAAGCACCTTGCCACATGTCAGTCTCTGATTTTTTAATTTAAAAAAATGTCACGTGTCAAATTCTTGATATGACACGTGGCAAGGTACACCATGTGATAAGATACAGTGTCATTGTCTTGATTTCAACTTAGTCCACATATATGTCTATTTGTTTCAATTTATTACCATATTTGTTTATTTGTTTCAACTTAATCCCCATATATATTTATATGTTCTGAGTAATTAAGCCAAGATTATAATTAGCGAAGTTTTATTCGGTACTCTAAGATGATGTGTATAAAATTATATATATTTTTCTAAATATTTATATTAAAGAAATAATAATATGTTATTTTTATAATAAACATTTGATGATATTATGTTGTTTTTAAAGAATTTTTTATTATGTTATAAAAGTTTATTAATTAATATTAAAATATTAAGAAAATAAATATATGTAAAGAAAAAAGGTACAAATATATATTCGTTATCCATAAAAATAATTAAGTGACAAAAATTTATATTTGTTAATTTTTGATACGAGAACAAAAATATAAATTTTTCTTTTAAAAATAAATATAAGATAATAAAATCCTTTGTCATATTTAGTATACCGTCTTACAATATATTTTTAATTTCCTTTAAACTCTTTCCGCTTGTCAACCTTTTAACTTTATCATTTTAAAACTATTTTTTTCTTTATCTCACTTTGAAAATATTGTTTAAATGAAAGAAATAAAAATATTGAAGAAGGATTCGATGGAAAAAAAGACAATACCTTTGATTTTTTTTAAAAATAAATAAAATGTCTTCGATTTCAAAAAAAAAATAAAGATGACTGAGTTAGAAAAAAATGAGAAAAAACTATCACGAATTTGATTTCTTAAAGAAAAAAAAAAGGTTAAAAATAATTATAAAATATATACAAAAATATCACATAAATTTCTAAAAAGAATATCATTAAAAATTATAAATAAATTTAGATTAAATATTCATAAAAGAAAAATAATAATTTTCTATTAAAAGAAGTAATAAGTAATAGTTGAGGATAAAATCATTTTTTATACCTGTGATTATTTAAACTAACAGTGTGATTAAATAAAAAATTCAATAATAAATTAGATTAATTTAATAAAAAAAAATTTAATATCTATTCTTCTTTTTCATACCGTTAAAAAATAAACATTTATCTTAGACATTATTTCAATTTATTAAAATAATATTTGTATAAAATAGTTAGATATTAAAACTTAAAGAAAAAATGACTAAAATACTATTAACAATAGAAATGGAAGATCAAAGTTATGAATGATAGAAGATATTATTTTGTTAATTCCTATAAATTTAGAAAGTAAAATTACATATATATATATATATATATATATATATATATATATATATATATATATATATATATATATATATATATATATATATAAAAAAAAAAAAAATAAATATATATATATATATATATATATATATATATATATATATATATATATATATATATATATATATATATATATATATATAGAAATCATAAACATTAAAATAATACTAAACAGACTAAAATAGATATTTTTTCTAATATAGAAATAAAAATATAGTTTGTTTGCAAATATTGAAAATAAACGAGTAATTTAATATAAAAGAATAAATTGAAAATAAGATAATAAAATATTTGTACATGAGGTCACTATTTTCTTTCACGGGTCAAATGAAGGATTGTTAATTAGGGTGTATCATTGCCCGATTTGTAAGGTTACATCATGTGATCCAAATTAACTTTCTATTTAATCATTTTTATTTATTTTTCTGTATGTACTTTTCATAAATTTATTTTATTTTTTTGCATATTCTTTTATTTCCCCAGTGATTGTGCTTATTTTAACATGAACATGGGTGTGAGATTTTTATTTACGTGGACAGACCTTTAAATTATTTAAGCGTTTAATTTTGAAAGAAATATACTTATTAGTATGAAATGAGAATTTATAACTTTTCTTTCTGTGAATTTATCTTTTTTTTTTTTATGGTTAATAAAGATATGATGTATCTAATTGGATATTGGATGGTATGGTGTATTTTTCTTTTTTTAAAGTTAAAATTTTTTACTCTTCTAGTATAAGATGTGTGGATTGAGATAATTTAATTTGATCGAATGATGTGTAATCGTTATACATAAATATCAATATGAGAAAATCTTTTTTTTTTTTACACTCTCATCACCCATAAGGTGATCAATGATTCCATTTGGTTTAACAAATAAAATAATAATATCAAGATGAGTAACATTCATATGGTCATAATTAGAATTACCATATAAGCAAAGTGTGTTTGTACGTTCTTCTCATTATTTGTAAGATGTTTTGGTGTATGACAAGTGCAACTCAAATGACCTTTATCATCATAATGATAATATATACTTTCATCTTATTTGTCAATATTTCAACATTTTTATTTTCCCTTTTTCACATTTTTGTGCCACTTCCGATGACAAAATGTCTTTGAAATTTTTTTTATAAGTATGTCCATAATCAATATCACGATCATGAAGATATAAATCAAATGTTGTTGCATTCACTTCTAGGAATGGAGCAAAACCAATTGGACAAGTTTCATAATTTTCTATCAAAAGTTCATTGTTTTGTTTAGCCATATAAAGGCATGTTGGTTGCTTAGATGTTTAATTTCTTTCTTTAATGATATCCCAAGACCCATTCCATCTAAATGTATTTCAACATTTAAAATCCAATATAAGTAATTCTTCCTTGTAATATTAATGATGACAAATTCAAAATTTGCAAGATTTGACATGTTTAAAATTAGTACATAAAATAATAGTAATAATCATCATATAAATAATAATAATAATTCAAGATGAAGATTGATAAAGTCAAACCATTCTTATGACAAAAATAATAATATAAGATAAAATTGTAAAAGAAGAAAGGATTAGACAAAGTCTCAATTAAGACATGCAAAACATTGTTCTTAGAGAGAAAATGCTTCCACTAGCGCTCAGTTGGTTGGAGCATCATGCTAATAACGTGTTATAAATTAAAGCTAATAGTAGAGAGAAGAAGTAAAGGAAGAATATAGAGAATGAGATAATGGGGGGAAGCAACTTTTCAGTATTTTTTATTACTATTAGGAATAGTTTTATTTATATATACAACATGGTAATTCATAAATGATACAAATCAAATAGTTAATACAAATATTTACATAAACAATAATAAATCATATAAGTATCAATCATATCAATCATTCAATCATATGAGTAATTGTATCAAATCAATGGACCACTATTCATTCATAACACTATGGTGATTGTGCTTATTTTAACATCCAACATGGGTGTGAGATTTTTATTTACGTGGACATACCTTTAAATTATTTAAGTGTTTAATTTTGAAATAAAGATACTCATTAGTATGAAATGAGTATTCAGAACTTTTCTTCCTATGAATTTATCTTAATTTTTTTTTATGGTTAATAAAGATATGATGTATCTAATTGGATCTTGGATGGTATGATGTACTTTTTTTAAAAGATGTTAAACAATTTTACTCTTCTAGTATGAAATGTGTGGATTGAGAGAATTTAATTTGATCAAATGATGTGTCATCCGTTAAAATTTTACTTTTTTTGAAGTAGTTAAATGATTGTTTACCTATTGATTTAGAGATTCAAAAGATGAGAGTGGATTTATGCTTTATGTGGTTTTTGTGTGGAAATAATATTGAATTTTTCTCTTATTTGTTTAATATTTTATTGTTATGCGGTTGTGAGAATCGTGGAATGGAGTTTTTCAATATTTGTAGTTTTCCTCTTTGAATTTAGTTTTTAGCTTGTGAAGTCTCCTTATAGTCATTTAGTTAAAGTTATTTGTCATTATTGTGATTATCTGAATGATTTTGAGGATGAGAATCATAGTAGATTCAAGATCCAATTGTTTTTACTTTATTATTTTTCAAATTAAGAAGTTGATGGGTATGACTTCAAAATAAATTTAAGAAGGATATGAGTAATTATGTATTTGATTTCTTTATGCTGAAAATTTTCAATATTTAAACTAGGGAGAGTAGGATGACTTTATTTACTAATGTAATATGGTAAGTTTCATATGTTAATTGACTTAAGGTAGCTCATAATGCACTTAAGGGTTGTCATAGTTAGTTACATTTGTTAGTAATTTTAGAAAAAGTTAGGGGTGAATATGTGGGTAGGGGTGACAATGCAGGTCATCCCAGCCCGTTTAGGCCCAGTCCGTACTTGGCCCGTAAAATGCGGGTCGAGCTGACCTGTCCTACATTTTCAATGCGGACTGGAAATTTTTGGCCCACCTTGCATAAGTGTGGGCTCGTGGGTCAGCCTACCTTTTTAAAAAAAATTATGATAAAATTTTTAATGTTCAACAAATTGTGAAAGTTTAACAAGTTAAAAAAATTAAGCTAAAACTTTAGAAAATTGGATGATAAATTGATAATTCAACATTTTCATTATATCCATATTCATACTTTGACATACATGATGTATTATTCAAATTTTAGCACATTCAAAAATACATAATATTTGATGTTTCCAGTCATACAAGAATTTGGAATGTTCACGCAGAAGTCCAGAAGAAAAGTGACTGATATACACAAGTGCAAGTTTTTTTTTATGCGGGCCAGCGGGCTGTAGACTTATGTGGGTCGGGCTTATGCGAGCCAGTGGGCTCAATGTCCTGGCATGTCCTGCGTTTTTTTGGCGGACCTGCCTCATATTGCCACCCCTATATATGGGTAGTTTTACAATTTTTTTAAGGTGAAAAATTATATTTATGTTAAGTTTATGAGAATTTTTTATGCTTTGGAACATAATTATTTTTTCTAAGTAACATAATTGTTCTACTATGTTATTTAATTTTATTTTTATTCACATAAAATAAGTGGTTTAATAATTTACTTTCATACATTTATTTATATATATTTGTTGTAATAGATATATTTTGTCTAGTGAATATAATTTTATCATCAATTTGATATGAATTTTCATATTTTATTTTTATTTAGTTTGTTTTCCTTTTTTTTTTATTTCAGTAAATTTTCTGATAATCGATGAAATTTTGAAGTATAGTATAATTGAGATGTGAAACCTCATAACTTATTTAAAAATAGAAATTAGAAACAAAAAACATATTATATGTGTCAAATTTTAAATTAAAATAAATCGTTTTCAACAGTTTATGCTTTAATGTGAAGTGCCTTTTCTACATTCTGTCACTTTCTCTGCAAGTTTGCTCACGCATAAAGTTCAAAAATTATGAATTTGATTATATCATTCTGCTTATGCGAAAAAAGTTAGTTTTTTTCTTTCACTCCTTTCGTTTTATCGTTGAAATTTTGTAATTTTATAATAACATAGAAATAAAATTTAATTAATGATTCAATTAAAATTTACTTTTATAAAATTAAATATTTTTTAATAGATTATTTATTAGAAAAATCATTATATTAAGTATTAAAATTTTATATTTTTTAAATAAAATTTGATTGTTTAATTTTACCCTTAATTCAAATGATATAACCATGATTTTGAATCATTGTTCCTTTTATATCTTTACATTAAAATTAAAAAATATTAAAAATAAAATTTAAATTTAAATTAATAACAGCTGGAGTATTTTTAATTAAATTTATATACGATTTTTTGTTTTATAAAGTATTGAAAACTTTATATATATTCTTTTTTTCTTTTAATTTAGTACCTGTAGTTTGATTTTTTTTTTGTTTAGTGAAAATGATGTGAGCGATTGATATTTGAATTCTTAAATATCACATTTACAAACTTAAACAATTATAAAAAAATGATTAATCTTAATTATATTTTTAACAAGTGATATCGTTTCATTTTTTAAATTAAATAATAAAACAAAAATTAAACCAATCATGCCAAACAATGATTTTTAATAAAAATAATTAAAGTTTTGGAGTTTTATTTTTTCAAAATATCATATTAGTTAATGATAAATATTATATTAATAATAGAGATTGAATTGAAAAATATAACTTTTTTGAATACTTTTATATTTAAATTTTTTTAATTAAAACTTAATTAAAAGTATCTTTAAAATTTAATTATATTACTTTTTATTTTCTTGGTAAAATATGGAAACAATGACAATACAAAATAACAACTATATAAGACAATAAAATTAAATAAAAAAACTCAACTAAAATATATAAAAGTTTTAAATGATAAAAAATAATTTTATTAATAAAAATTAATTAAAAATAATCAAATTTATAAACAACTTAAAACTGACTTAAATTTAATTCTTATGAAATTTATGATTTTTAATTATCTTCTGAGACACTATACAGTCATTAATAGTTGATGGTGAAATTACAAATATTTAGATATTTATCAATGTTATGAAATAAAATCAACGAAAAATCACTTTTATTAAAAGTTTGCTAAAAACAATTCTCCTCTTTTTATTAAAAAATAAGTACGATTAACGTAAAAATTGTTAAAGGGGAAAATACGCGTTAAACAAATTTACATATCGAAAAGAAATATAATAAATACTGTAATTAAGACATGATACATAAACGCTAACATGGTCTGACACAAACTGAATTAAGAATCGAATGATTTGTTTTTATTTAATATTGTGACTAAGTTCTGAGTAAATATTAGCAATGAATAAACTTAATAAATACTTCACATTTATTGCAACCTAACGAGTAAATCAAAAGTATATAATTGAAGATCACATGAAAATTAAAATGCAAAACCTTAGAGATATGAAAACGAAGTGCTGGGACCCAAATATTGTTAGGTTAATTAGGTTTAGACATAAAGTCACGGAACTATTCATGGATTCAACTTTACACTTCACATAGAAAGCTACTTCAAGGATATATATTTAGAACACTAAAAAGAAATTGAATTGAAATAAAAAAAAATGAATTTAAAATAGGGGGAGAAAAATTAGCACATAATAGGAAGAGACTCTTCAAAGATAAATTTATATTTTGACAGTTGAAATTTACTCTAAATGAAATATTCAATAATATATAATTTCATAAGATCTTTTCTATTGCTAAATATAAACTAAATACAATTTTGACATTAATAATTCCTTTCTATTTTTGTTTTTCTCTTCTGATTAATGTTTGTGATTTATGTAGAATAAGCAAAAACTATTGTAGAATTGTTACTAGGGAGAGAAACTATACTTCAATCAATTTAGAATCATGAATCATTTCCATAATTTGTAAGAAGGTGAATAGAAAACTACTTGTAATTATGCGTTGGTAGTAACACATCAAAATGATTTATGGGAGATTGAGAGGGCAATGATTAAAGAGCTTTTGGTATATATTATATTGAGTCACTTTATTTTTTCTTCGAATCAAAGAAAACCCTTCAAAAAATTGTTGAAGTATTTTGGTCAGCACATAAGGTAGTTTTTGGTTTTTAAATTATTCCTTGCAATTTTAATATATAACTTTTAATTTTATGCTACTAAAGTCATGAAACTTTCTAATGGAATGGATTTTGGATTAAATTTCATCCTCAAACTTGAGTCATAAATTTTATGATCTTTTAGAGTTGAAGTATGATCAATGATTGTTTATATATATATATATATATATATATATATATATATATATATATATATTTCACTCCAATTATTTTTATTTTTTATATTTAATATCTCTATACACTGAACCCTAATGCAATTTTTTAGCAAATTTGAGGAATTTCGCATTGAGAAACTTTTAAGAAGAAAATTAGATATCACACCATATAAATTGAATTTATTTTTGGAATAAACAAGTGAAGAGAGAGTGGATAATTGAACTTATTAGAAGAAGAAAAAATATCAAATGAAAGAAAAGATAAGAGGTCATTATTATAATTACAAAATGATATTCAGTTTCTGTAAGTTAAGTTAATATCATCTTTTAGGAAAAAGGAATAGTAATAAATTTTTAAAAATCTTCATTTAATGTATCATAACTTGTTCAACCAAGAAAATGTCATAAATTATTGTGATACAGATATAAAATAAGAAAATAACTTCATAATAAAATCTTTAGTAGAAGAATTACACGATTTTGTGTTGAAGGGGACTTTTCGGTCCTCACAGTGGATGTCAATGTTCCGATTCCGATCCAAGTTCATCTGACAGTTATCGTTAGAACAACCACTGTGTTCCCACGGTGATCCGACCCAAGTTTGTCTGGCAGCCATCGTTAGGAATAGTCACCGCGTTTCCGAGGTACTGTCCGCTTTGGAGCAGCGTGGAGCTCCATTACACTTTTGTCCTTAAAAAGCACCTCGGAGGATGAAGGAAGGGATGAGTATTTAAACTACATTTGACCTCGACTCTAAACGATGTGAAATTTATTAGTGTACCAGAACAATAACTAAGAGTACAATGTGTAAAAAATGGGTTAATAATATGAATATTTTGACTGAAGTTACTTATAAAGAAATCAAAGAAATTGTCAAGAGACAATGGATCGGTTGTACTTAATTAAAGTTTTGAGACATAATATAACTGGCTATAGTATTTTAGGTTAAACTTGTGTATTAAGTTCTAATATTCGATATATATTTTTTGGTCAAAAGTTGAGTTATAGGAAAGGTAGTCATCACGGATCCTGTGAACATAATAAAGTTATTGTTGACAGAGAAATTTATGTTATGAGTTTCTTATTTGAATATAATGAACTACAATGTAATACTTACATTTTTAGAGATTCTGAAGAATTAAACTTTTGAATCCCCTCTCTTCCACTACTTAAGTCCTATTTTTTAAAAATGCTTTTAGAATTTTAAAATATAATAATTTGAAAATTTTGAAGAAAAAAAATAATTGGAAAGTTTCTTTTTGAAACTTTTATAAGAGAAAAAAAATTATTAAAAGAAGAAAGCGGATAGTTTAGTGAAGTGAATTAGAAGATAAATTCATGAAGAGAAGGAAAAAGATAAAACGTTGACACAATTAACTCTGAGAATATACCCTTATGAAGTTCTAACATCAATTAAGGAAAATAATTGATTAAAAATTACAAAATGAAATTAACCTTATTAAATAAATCATAAATAATTTTGTGGATAAAAAAAAGTAAGTTTCATTAGAAAACAAAAGAAGAATTACAAAAATAAACTAAATTTCACAAATAAACTCTCAGTAAATCACTTTTAATGTTTACTGAAAACTCTCATTATTTTGCACTATCATTTTCATGAATAATTGATCTTCTTGTAACCTTTGATTTTTTGATGTGACTATTCAACCTATTAATTAAAAAGATAATAAAGATTACAAAAAAATCTATAACATTATATTGATCCTAAAATTATATCAATTTATCCCCGGTCAATTTAAATAATTATTACTTGAACTAGAAAAAATTGAAAACCAAAGAGAGGTGGTTGCTTTTGAAAGCAACATGGGAAAATTTTTACCCTTATGATAAATGAATATAAAAATTGAAAAAAGGTTTTTACGATAACATTTGACAATGAGTAAAATATTTTCAATAATAATTAATTTTTATATTTCTAGAAGAAATAATGTGGTGTAAAAATATCATTGCTCTTATGTTATCAGGAAAGTGTCCATTGATGAATGATTACGCCACCCATTTATTGTGTGATGATTATAAGGACTCTTCTTCTCTTCCCATTTGCAAATCCACTCTTGTTGTGACCTCATCAACACAACCATGTTCACCCAATTCTTCTTCTTCTTTCTCCTCTTCACTCCCTTCATCTTCACCACACAACAAGACACCCATGATTTCGTGCGTACCTTAGACCGCAAAATGTTTGGTTTGGACCAAAACCAAGAAAAGTTCAGCCATTTCAGGTTATTAAGTTCCCAAATTGACGAGTTAATTTTTTTTGGAGGGAAAGAATCATAAAAGTGAATTATTGCATATGAATTGTTTATTTGAATCATCCCTTACACAGGTTCTATTGGCACGACGTGGTGAGTGGACGCAACCCTTCTTCCATAGAAGTAGTTTCATCAGGGTTGAAGAACTCAACGACGTCGTTTGGAGCGGTGAACATGATAGAGAACCCTTTGACACTGGAACCCCAATTGAACTCTCAGTTGGTGGGGATGGCACAGGGGTTCTATGCTTCGACGTCGCAGAGTGAGGTTACCTTGCTCATGGCCATGAACTTCGCCATCACCGAAGGGAAGTACAATGGCAGCAGCTTCACCATTCTTGGAAGGAACCCTGTTTTCAACAAGAAGAGGGAGATGCCTGTGATCGGTGGAAGTGGCCTCTTTCGATTCGCTAGGGGTTATGCTCAGCTCAGAACTCACTGGTTCTCACCCGCCACCAGGGACGCCATTGTTGAGTACACTGTTTATCTTCTGCATTATTGATATACATGATATATCATATAGTATGTTCTTGTTATAAGAATAAGTGCGACTCTAGGTTTATATGTGGTAAAAATACAAAGTTAAATATTATATATAAAAAAAAACCTATAATTTTAATATTTTAAGTATATGGATTAGTGTCCTGTATTTTCCTGTTTAAATCACCCAATAAAAATAAACGCATCACTATCTATCATGTCGGACTTATTTAGTTTCTCTTTATATCTAAATATTTTATTGATTTTTTTTTGTTTTCTGCTTCTGGGCAATTATTGATTTATAGACATTTACTTATGAGTTAACGTAGAAATTCAGCACCCTGCATTTAGCGAGGTAAGGAAAAAGATAGACATTTACTTGTTTAGCAAAAGAAATTTGGAATTTTTATAAAAATAGTTGTAGAATGGTTTAATAGAAAAATGTGATGTATCTAAGAAAACATATTATGCGATGTTCATATTTTGTGTTGAGTGCTGATAGGTTGATAGTATTAAAGAAAAAAATCTTATATTATAACTGAAAACAATAGTATTTTAATTATATTTATTTTGTTTTTTTAATTTAAAACTATATATATATATATATATATATATATATATATATATAATATTATTAAAAGAGGTTGTCGACGGATATATTTTCTTTTATCGTTAAAGTTGTATACAATTTATCTTTGTTCAAGTATATTCATATTTTTGAAATGTGGAAATATTACATTTTCGATTACAATTTAACAACTATAAATAGTATTATTTTTACTTTTTATATTTATTTTTATCAATTAAACATAATATTTTTCAATTAAAAGATTGTAAAATGAATAGAAGAAGGAAATTAGGTGTTAAATATATTTTTCTTTTTGTAATTTGTATTTGTGTTTTTAGTGGTTTATGTGAATATTAGTGGTTTATAAGTTGTATTTTTATAGTATTACTTTGAAGATAGTTATTGTAAAAATTTACAAAATGGTTTATAATTGAATATTTGCATAACATTATTTTTTTCTGGTGTGTAACTTTTTCATTCTTTTAAGTTTCTTACATAAATTTAGTAGTTTTAATCATGTAGCAATACATTATCTAGATCTATATATACAAATTTACTGTTGATAAATTTATTTATTTTTTATTTCATTATTTTAATAATTAAGAAAGAATGGAGAACCCAATGAAGTATATGTTGGCAGCTTGTGGTGGTTGACTGTGCAACCCAATTCATTATGAGTGTTTCTCCGATTAAAAGTAGTTATCATTTCTTCTCTTGCATTTTTGAAACATCTAACTTTATGCAATCAAGATAAACCTCGAAGTTTGCCGTGATAAAGTTTACTAGATGCGGTTAATAATCCAATTAATAATCCAAGTGTGAATTTAAGTCCCATATTAATCAGAAATGAAAAAATAGAGTACTATATAAGAATCAAATTTGATCAATTAAAAAGTATATTACTTTTATGTATTAAATTACTGAATTATAGTGATTCAAATTAAGTTTATAAGTGTTGATTTAAGTTACATAATCGCTGTATTTTTAATCTTTCTAAAGAAATAATACAAAAATTATAATTTTTTAAATTATAATTTTTTAATTTTAATTTTATATTTTATGCATATAATATAAAAAATAAAATAAAAATTTCGAATTAATGAAGTGTATGAGGGGAATTAAGATAATTGGTGGTGAATTCACTTGTTTTCTTGCTCTACATGATCTGATATGTAAAATTAAATAAGTTTTATTTTATTTTAAGATATGTACAAACTTTAGCATGTAATTTGACAATTTGATTTAAAATATTTTCAAATTGATTTTTTAAATCTTTATTAGATCAAATACTTACTACAAAGTAAAGAATTATAATTAGACATAGCTCTTTTACTTAAAAGTGAGAGTTGTTGCACATGATTTTCACCATAGACCTATTCTTCGTTTATAGAATTTTCTTTACGGATTCTTCCTCCATTATTCGTTTGAAGGAGATGATTCATTCTTATGACCTTTCTCAGAGCAGTTTGCTCAACAAAATTTGATCTTTTATATACAAGAACGGTGAAAACTATATATGTAAAATTTTAGGATGAAGTGTTTCTACACTTTGATCTTTTATTTCTAAATAATAGGTCCCTCGTTATGAATGACTAATCCTTTTCTTCCTCATGTAAATAGACATGATATGCTAAACTTTTCATTATATATATTGAAAAATCTCTATTCAAATCATTCTTTAGTTTTGATTATTGAAAACAACGTTAAATATTTTTATGGTTGAAAGTTCTTAAGAGTCAGGTAAAGATTCAGTTTAATTTATGAAAGGATTGATTGATTAAATAACATTATTGTAACTTCTAAAATTAATGAACTAATTTAGAGTGGTTTTGTTTGTTAATCATGAAAATATGAGAAATTAATTTTTTATACGTGCAAAATTACATGTTTGTAAAGTAGATGAAATATTTACCAATTTAGTTTTTTTTTGTTAAACATGAAATTTTGAGAACTTAATTTTTTATAAGTTCAAGATTACATGTTTGTAAAGTAGATGAAACATTTAACAATTTAGTTTTGGTTTAAATAGTTATTTGATCCTTATTTTGATTAAATTTTTTTTAATTTGGTCCTACTTTAGGATTTTTATTCAATATTTGGTCATAAATTTCAAGAATATCATTCAATTAAGTTCTTTTACTTAATACTGTTAAAATCGTTAACATAATCGTGCATACGTGTCACTTTTCCACTGACGTGGTGTCTTGTACAATGACGTGATCGTTTATTTACTGTGACACAATGACATGGTGTTTAATTAAAAGTGAATTAGGTTTACGAATAGGAGGAAATTGGAATTAGGGTTCGTCGTTGGGAGAAAAATTGGGAAGGGTTTGCTGTTGGGACGAAATTGGATTGAAATGTTTCATTGTGTGCATTGGACCTTTTTTTCAATTGGAGAAAATAGTTGCGTAAGAAGATTTAAGTTGTGAGTCATTCGTAATCCCGACATTTTCTTCTCATTGCCAAGTGGTGGTAAGAATAATGAAATATAGAAAAATCTTGAATCGAGTAATCCATTGCAAGTTTCAAGTTTCTTAAAAGACATTCATGGTTGATGAAAAGTTATGCAATGCACAAATGAATTTGAAATTGACACTCCTTAACCAGAAATGTTAGTAACAATCAAGCTTCAAAAGATCTCAAAAGACAACCTTGCATTAGAAAATTTTCTCCCAACAGCAAACTCTCTCCAAATTTTCTCCCAACAACGAATCCTAATCCCAATTCCCTCCAATTTGTAAACCAAATTCCCTTTCAATTAAGCACCATGTCATTATGTCACATTAAATAAATGACACATCACTATACAATGCACCACGTCAATGAAACAATATGACACATATATGTTAACAAGTTTGACGGTAATAAGTAAAATGATTGAATTGAATGATATTTTGAAAAATTAGAATTAAATTGAAAAAAATCCTAAAATATAATTAAATTGAAAAAACTTAACCAAAATTAGGACCAAATAATTATTTAAGCCTTTATTTTTTTACATTATTCTAATATTCTTTTAAATATACTTGAAAACAATATTATGAAAATATATACAAATGACTTTCATTCTTCAATAGTTTTAATTTTGAAACTTGAATTACACTATAATAGTTTATTTGTCGAGATCAGATCATATAACGACGATTTGAGATTCATTTTGCTGTGTAGTTGAATTTCAAATCTTGAATTGTGTGAATCAAAAGGTGAGAAACTTTATCACGTCGAAAGAGCTCAAAGGGAAGGGAGGATTTTTGAACCGGTTATTAGTTTCGAATTTCCTTTGAATTGTGGTGACATGTCTGCCACCCTGGTTCTGCTTCCCTCGCTGCTGCAACAATGCACATAATCTTCGCGCCAATTCTCCGCAGGCCCAAACTCATCCCCTTCTTCTTTCAATTCTCAAACCTCTCTCCCTCTCTTTCACTTCACCAGTCCCAAAATGAACCCTCAAAACACAACATCGCCACCATTGTTCACTCCCTCTGCGACTCTCGCCAATTCTCCGAAGCGCACTATCGCTTCTCCCTCTCCCTCGCCTCCGGCTCCCTCCCCGATGAGCGCACCTGCAACGTCCTCCTCGCTCGCATGCTCGCTTCTCGAACACCTCACGCCACGTGGCGCCTCATCCAATCCCTCATTGCTTCCAAGCCCGGTTTCGTTCCCTCTTTGGTCAACTACAACCGTCTGATGGACCAGTTTTGCGGTGCCCATCAACCCCTGGACGCTCACAGGCTATTTTTTGATATGAAGAGCCGTGGGCATTGCCCAAATGTTGTCTCTTTCACCACTTTGATTAATGGGTACTGCTTGGTTCGTGGGATTCGGGACGCGCGCAAGGTGTTCGATGAAATGCTTGAGAGTGGCGTGGAGCCGAATTCGGTGACTCATAGTGTTTTGATTTGCGGTGTTCTTCGGGAGAGAGATGTGGAAGGTGGGAGGGAGTTGATGTGCAGGTTGTGGGAGATGATGAGTGTGGAAGCTGAAGATTCTGTGAAGACCGCGGCATTTGCAAATTTGGTTGATTCTTTGTGCAGGGAGGGGTTTTTTGGTGAAGTGTTTAGGATTGCTGAGGAGTTACCCTTTGGGAGTGGTTTTTCTGAGGAGGTTGCTTATGGGCAGATGGTGGATTCACTTTGCAGAGTTGGGAGGCATAATGGGGCAGCTAGGATTGTTTACATAATGAGGAAAAGAGGGTTTGTTCCGAGTGAGGTGTCGTATAATTATGTCATTCATGGGCTTAGCAGGGATGGTGATTGTATGAGGGCTTATCAGTTGTTAGAGGAAGGAGCCGAGTTTGGGTTTATGTTATCTGAGCATACTTATAAGGTACTCGTGGAAGCTCTTTGCCAAGTGTTTGATGTGGACAAGGCGAGGGAAGTTTTGAAACTCATGCTGAGTAAGAAAGATGTTGACAAGACTAGGATTTACAACATTTACTTGAGAGCTCTTTGTCTTGTGAATGACCCAACAGAGCTTTTGAATGTACTTGTGTTTATGCTTGAGAGCCAGTGTCATGCTGACGTGATCACCCTCAACACGGTGATCAATGGTTTTTGCAAGATGGGTAGGGTTGGTGAAGCATCAAAGGTATTGCATGACATGTTAATAGGAAAATTTGCAGCACCTGATGTTGTGACCTTCACTACTTTGATTTCTGGTATGTTGGATGCTGCAAGAATCAGTGAAGCTCTTGATCTGTTTCATAAGCTGATGCCTGAAAATGGTATAAGACCTAGTGTTGTGACTTATAATGCTCTTCTCCGAGGTTTGTTCAAACTAAAGCGACCAAATGATGCATTGATGGTTCTAGATGACATGGTAAAGGATGGCATTACGGCAGATAGTACCACATATACAGTTGTGGTAGAAGGTCTATGTGAATCTGACCAAGTAGAAGAAGCAAAGAGATTTTGGCACAATATTATATGGCCTTCAGGGGTTCATGATAATTTTGTTTATGCAGCAATTCTGAAAGGGTTTTGCCGATCTGGCCATTTTAAGGAGGCTTGTCATTTTTTGTATGAATTGGTAGATTCTGGGGTCTCTCCGAATATATTTAGTTATAATATTCTGATCAACTGTGCGTGCAATCTTGGTCTGAAAAGTGAAGCTTACCAGATTGTCAGAGAGATGAAAAAGAATGGACTCACTCCTGATTCTGTGACATGGAGAATACTTGACAAGTTAAATGGCAAAGTGGGGAAGGACATTCATTCTGAAGATCCTACCATGTCAACATTTTATGAGGAATGACATGAAGTCAGGATTGAAGTAAATGAAATTTGGTTTGTGCTTTAAAATGTCAACAAAAAATTGTGGTTTGATTCAAAGCGTCTAAAGCATGCATAAACAGGAGCTTTGAAGTTTGCACAACATCAATGAGGAGCATTAAACTAGGAGAACCGATGGTAAAATTCTGGATTTTCTCCATATAAACACGTATCTGGGTTATAAACCCTGCTTCAGCTGATATGCGTTATACGATGATATTTGATCTTGAACGGAGATGAGAGTTTGTGAGTTTTGAGATAAATTTTGTGATTTATGAAGCCACTGGAAGGGCTGTGACTTAAGCGAAAGAAAAGCAAGGAGAGCAGATTTACACACAGTCAGCATTGCATTGGATTGCATGTATCAAACACTAGTTTATGTACAAAAGGCACACAGACAAGCTCCAATAATGAAGCCATGAGATGAAATCTTCTACCGCGAGTTCAATCCATTAACCACTTGAAATAACTAGCGACTATTATTATGTACGAAAAGAAGGGTACAATAGGATTCTGATTATTTTTTTAAATTTTGGTGAAGAATTTTTTAGATGTATGTAGTTGAAAAGTGAGAGGTAGAAATATTTGCATAGGAATATTTGAAAGTGAACCACTGCCTTCTCTGAGCAATTGAGACAAAAATTTAGATGTTATTTTCAGCCTTACTCTATGCAATTGAAACGAAAATATAATTATTTATAGGACATGAATTATTCGGTCTGTGGATAAATTTAGGTGAATTATTTGGATTTGATTCATATTGAGTAACTTTTTTTAAAATATTTTAATTTTAATTTTAAATGCATAAGTTAAATCTATTAAATTCTATCAAAAGAAATCAAGTATGTGATTTTAATAATTGTTTTTATAACGAATTATAAATTTATATAACTTACTATTATATTAAAACAATCATCGTATAAAAAATAAAATTGAAAATATAAATATTAAAGCATATTTTTTTGGAAAAATTCACAAAAATTTGAATATTCTATTTGAACTTCATCATTATTATTATTATTGTCTATTTTATTTCTCTAGTTTTTTTTCTTATGCCTAATTGAAAGGACGTTTCAAAATAAATTTTCTAGAATGAAAGGAATCATGTTTTTATTTATTTTTTGTTAGAAACTGATTAAGAAGCTGAGACAATGATAAAGAAAATTATATCCATTTTAGACCATCTGCTATCCCTTTTCTTTTTTTTTCTTTGCCAATATTTATAACCTTAGAACTGATAAAAACATTGGCTTTTGTTTTTCATAGATGCGTTTAGTTCATAAAGCAAATTATTTACCTCAATCCCAATTTCACAAATTACCAATCACCGATCTATATCTTTCTATTAAATCATCCAGACAAGATAAAACACATATTCAATATAGGTGTTTTCTATCGTTTTTGTTTCTTTTCAATCACTTCAACCAAACAATCTTCAATTATATATATCCATGTATTACAGCTAGGTGTGACAGCGAAGAAAGTCCAGTCAAATGTTCGCACTTGCTTGAAAAGCATTTCAACTCTGAAGCTGATAACTTTTTTTCACTTTTTTATCACGAACATTCTGCACTTGAAGACTTGCACATTGCAAAATCATTACTATTTGCTTCTAAATTTTTTGAAACGAAATCATTTAAGCCATTACAAAAGGGTTGTGTACTTCCCCTTTAGCTTGTAGCCATGTTCAGGATTTTTCCCAGGAATTTGGGATATTACTGACCTTTCAATGCTTCAGTTCAGACATTTGAAACCAGTTTATGATTCTGCAGAAGGTGTAGTAGTAGTAGTAGTCCTTGTTGCTACACGTTTCTAAGTTTAGTGGCTATGATGGGGACACAAAATGCTGGTCTTGGAACTTGGTATAAGAGTATTGAACAGGTTGTCTCTGAATAAGGCAGTACCAGTACTCTCCACTCTCACGGTACTCTTACCTCCCCACAATAAAAGCCATTACCTCAACAAACTTTAACACCATTACTGCTATCTCTTCCTATGCCTTTTCCTTCAGGCAACTCTCTCAATTATTTCTTCTATCTTCCTTTATCTCTACAACACCAAACAAAACAAAACAAACCACTCTTTCTTTTCAACTTTTGTTAACAACACTAATGACTAATATTTCAGAAACCTTATTATGGTTTACCATTAACCATAATCTAGAGACACTATGTAGCACGGATACGGACACAACATTGAACACCAAATATGTTATATATATATGTACTTGACTGAATAATGTATAGAAAAAGATTTCTGTTTTTCTTTGGTGTGATTCCAAAGTTTTTAAACTCACAATTAATTTACCTGGCGTGAACTATGGTCACGGCCACAGGCACTGGACCACGCTATATTCTCAGCTTCCCACACTGGAAACTGTAGAGAGATTCGCTGTCTGAGTAATAATTACAATGTTTGTTGCTTTGGAGCGAGCAAAATCCAAAGCCTGCAAAACCTTATTCATACTTTTGGTCATGCCAAGAGTGGCTCAGTTTCCAGCACAAACAGTGGCCTTGAACTAAATTAGTAGACCTATCAAGAAGCTGGTTCTTCATGCATGCATGATTATGCAGCTCAATCAGCTTCACAATGGAGACAATGTTGGCCACATATATGATTTGCTTCTGAATACGTGACCACTCTTGGATGTGCAATAGTTTCACATGCAGAATTTGACATTTGACAATACATGCACAAAGCTCTGTGCAATCACTTTCAAGTTTTAATATTTATTAGTCTCTATATATCAATCCTTCATAAAGAAAGTCACTTGAAAGTGATTTATGCTCTGTCAAATCTTTTTTTTTAATTTAATGTTCTGCATCAGATAAATTGATTATTCATGCCATAGCATATGCATGCATTTCATCCAAACTATATGTATATGCTGACAACAATTGTTCCCTCGAACATACGACAAATATAGGTTCTCTGTCCTTTAGGATTTATGGACAAACAATGCCTGCAAAGCTTATGGACTATGGCACTGTAACGCGGTATTTGTTGGATGTTTTTGTTTAATTCAAATGATTTTAATGCTTAAAAGAAAAGAAAAAGTCAAATATAGAGGGTTACCTATGTACTAGGGCAAAAGCTCACATCGTAAAAGACATTCATGTTTTTTTGTTTGAGTTTACATGTATATATATTTTTTTTGTTTTTATTAACTAATTATGATCTATCAAATTATTATTTTCTCTATAGCATATATATATATATATATATATATATATATATATATATATGTATATATATATATATATATATATATATATATATATATATATATATATATATATATATATATAGCTTTGCTCCTGATTTTCTGGAAATAGAAGCAAACTGTAAACAATTAACAGCAAGTTCATTCACGTGAAGAGAATTTCTTGATAAACACGTGTTTATTGTAGGCATTTTCTTAATTTAAAAGCTTGTGATAACGATGACAAAAAAAAATTAACAATTAGTTTGCTGTCTTTTTGACGTATTTTTAGTATTTGATAAACTCGTTAACATGCATGTAGCATCGGTTCCTATGAATGTATTTGATAAACTCACCCTTAAAAAAATCATTTCCTGAATAAATTTTTTTAAGAACAACAATTAAAAAAATAATATAACATTTTATATTATTAGCAAATTTTAATAAAAAAGATTTATTTACTAATTGTTCAACTACATTACATGATGCATGCCAAAGCGGTGTCTGCCCCCAATCACTTTCCAACTGCACTCGGTTTAAAAGTTGAAACTTGAATCTCGAAACACTTCAAACCAGCGCGTGCCCTCACTCTCTACACCCGCTTTCAAATTTGCTTTCACACCTTCAACTCCCACACAAAAAAGAAGAGTTCAAAAATACAACATTAACAACGAAAAAAACCACTTTAACAACATATAAGAAACCTGTTCCTTTTTCTGTGTCCTCATTTCCCTTCCCTTGTACAAAAGCTGTATCCTTTGCCACAAAACCGACCCACATTCCCCATTCCCATGCAAAAACTCCATCTTGGTCATCCCCACTCTCCGTCAATGGAAACCACACCCTCTTCCACACCTTTCCAAGACCTTACAGAAGCTTCTCCGAAGCCTTCAAAGAAGACAACATTCACCTCCTTCATGACAGCCCCCTCTTTCAAAGAGGACACCTACTTCGTCTCCCACCTCAAACCCTCCGAGAAAAAGGCCCTTCAAGACCTCAGGGACAAACTCCTCGCCTCCTCGGACTCCTCGAACCCCGTCTCGATGTGGGGCGTGCCCCTGCTCGACGGCGGCGACAGAGGCGACGTGCTGCTGCTGAAGTTCCTCCGAGCCAGGGACTTCAGGGTCCACGACGCCCTTAACATGCTCCTCAAGTGCCTCGCGTGGAGGACGGAGTTCGGAGCTGACAACATTGTGGAGGAGGAGCTGGGATTCAAGGAGCTGGAAGGAGTGGTGGCATACACTCACGGGTACGATAGAGAGGGGCACCCTGTGTGCTACAATGCCTATGGGGTGTTCAAGGATAAGGAGATGTATGAGAAAGTGTTCGGGGATGAGGAGAAGCTGAAGAGGTTCTTAAGGTGGAGGGTTCAGGTTCTGGAGAGAGGGGTGAAGATGCTTCACTTCAAACCCGGTGGGGTCAACTCGCTCATTCAGGTCACTGACCTTAAGGACATGCCCAAGAGAGAACTCAGGGTCGCTTCTAACCAGATACTCTCTCTCTTCCAAGATAACTACCCTGAAATGGTTGCTCGCAAGGTACCTTGTTATGTTATTTTGTTGCTTTTAGCTGGAAATCCATGACTATCAGTAAACTAATCTTGTTGTTGAAGAAGCCAGTGAATATAATTCAGTTTGTAGCATGCAAACAAACATAGAATAAATGGAACTTTTATGTAAAAGACCAGAAACCATGATCTTATTAAGCTGGTTCATGAATGCAATTATGGCCAATGTGAAGGATTTTACCATAATTTTGATTGCTTAAGTTGCATTTCTTTGTATTGTTAAGGAACAGGATGAAATGCTACTTACTGCGATTTAAAATCTTGTAAAAAAGAACTTGTATGTATTAAGTTTTGCTGAAATTCTTTAATTTTTTCAAGTTAGTTTTAATTTAGTACAGAAGTTTAGTTAATTTATGTGTGCTTATCCAAACAGATCATTGGTTCTTTGCTTGTTATTTTTGTCATGTCATGTTCACCTTTAGTTTTGGGGTGATGTGAGTTTCACTACTTTCTTGGTTTCAGATTTTCATCAATGTGCCATGGTACTTCAGCATGTTGTATTCAGTGTTCAGTCCGTTTCTGACCCAAAGAACCAAGAGCAAGTTTTTGATCTCCAAGGAGGGAAATGCTGCAGAGACACTCTACAAGTAAATTTCTTCTGAAAGTTTGATTCGGGAATGCGTTCTTTTAAAATTTATTTATCGAATGGTTTCAAGTTAGCTCTAACTTTTATCATCCTTACAATTTTGTCTCGAGTTTTTGTTTTATCCATAGTTTTTTATTTTGTGTTGAAGTTGTCTTTCCTTGTTACCCTTTATGTTAAACCAGATTGTACCAAACAAAATGCTTCTTACCCCACAATATCTCTAGCTTTTGTAGTTTAAGATGAGGTTATTGTCTTTTGTTCAGATTTATAAGGCCCGAGAATATTCCTGTTCGATATGGTGGATTGAGTCGACCCAGCGATTTGGAAAATGGTCCCCCAAAACCTGCTTCTGAGTTCACAGTTAAAGGGGGAGAGAAAGTGAACATACAAATAGAAGGAATCGAGGTTACAATTTTCTCAAGTTCATTCCCTTCATTAACCCTATGAGAATTGTGATTTTGGTTTTGAATTTTCAAGCTAAGGAATTGAATTTAACTAAAGATGTTTACACTGTGATTATCTTAAGTTGTGATGAAAAGATGATAGATTTGTTGTTAACTTGTTGTTACTGGGTGATAGAGTGGTGCAAGTATAACATGGGATATTGTGGTTGGAGGCTGGGACCTGGAATACAGTGCTGAATTTGTCCCAATTGCAGAAGGTAGCTACACCTTAGCAGTTGACAAGGCAAGGAAGATTATGGGCACAGAAGAAGCAATCCACAACACTTTCACATCAAAAGAAGCTGGGAAAATGGTACTCTCTGTTGATAACTCTGCCTCAAGGAAGAAAAAAGTTGCTGCGTATCGCTATTTTGTGCGCAAATGCAACAACACACCATCTTCAGAGCTTCAATTAAGCCCCAAATAAGTGTACCAACTACACAATGTAATCTTTTACTGATGCAGTTAATTAATTCTCTGAGTTTTGAACTCTTTTGGGGTATGATTCTGTACTTGGTTGAGCCAAGTTAAAGGTGGTAACTTAGTATTGTATTAGTATAATGTAAAAAATGGAAGAAACGTGGTAGAGCATGATGATTTGGTACATAAGAAAAAGCAAGTTGGTTTGCTTATACAATTTTAGTATTTGGTCGTGACTGTGATGACTTTTGTCAGCGGCATTGTTATTTAGTGGCATGTGTGAGGAAAGTAAAAGTACTTTAGTTTGCTCGCACAGAAGAGAATTGAATTGAGTGTTACCTGCTATGAATGGATTTGATTTGATATGATGTGTGTATGGTCCCTGCATGTGAACGGTGATGAAAGATCAATGAAGACTTCACGGGCTCTGGATGTTGAAATTGAATGATGCAGCATCTTTTCTTGACTTATGCATTGATGGTGATGTCTGCATTCTGCAATGGTTTGGTAATGCAGAATCAAAATTTTTAAAAAATATAGCACTGGCAATTATATGAAATAAGTTTTTAAAATGTTGCTTTTTTAAAAGATTGTGATTTTGAAGTTGGATTTCATTTATGTCTAATATATTTTTATATCAAATGAGGTTCAGAATATTTTTTATTTTGCCCCCACTATGCTCTGTTAAAAGTAAATATTTTCTGGAAATGTTTCAGAAAATTTTGTAGCTAGTACCCCACATGCGAACTGCTTTTCCAGAAGCACTATGAATCAAGTCCTTTTTCTTTGTAAGCCTTTTAGACAAATTTATTAAAACATTTCCAAACAATAAAGAGTCTTGAAGTACTTTGCAACATCTTCCTTTCAAAGCACCAATATCTTAACAGTAGCCATTTTCTTTTCCTTTTTTTCTCTTTTTTTTTTATATATATATATATATATATATATATATATATATATAATATGGAAGAGTTTTTTATAAGAAATAAACTTTAGGATTGTTAATCTACTAGTCCAAATCATTGTTTTCATGGACTAAATATATATCTAAATATATATCTGTAGTTTCTAAATTTTATAAAAAACATTGAAATTTGTTCTATTTTAAATTTTTATAAATTTTATTTTTTAAATTTTAAAAATAATGAGTATATTTATTTTAATTCAATTATGTTAAATTTTTTATGTGTTAAGTGATGTTTTAAGTTAACGTTTCAAATGTCTATATTATTTCACATAATCCAATTCAAAATATCGTTTAAAATGTGCAAAAAGTTTAACTTGTCGTTGGATAAAAGAAATATGTCTATTATTTTTGAAATTTGGGAAAAAAATGTACAAAAAAAATTAAGAGAGAAACGAATTTCAATTTGATATATAAATTTAGGAATTCCATACATTTTTAACCCTTCACAACTATAAGACACTAAAACATCATTTTCAGTAAAAAAATTTAATGTAATAAATTTATGACTCTATCCATGACACTTGTAAGTCACTTTGAATTTCTGTTAAAGATATATTAAAATTCTTCTCAACGATAGAAGATTTAGTGATGATCATGTACGATTTTAGCAAGTGAAAAACCAGCAAAACATTGAATAGAGTTGCATGTTGATTTTGTAGTGAGAAGTGGGAGTTTGAAGGGTTGCGTTGTGGAATTTTGCGTCTTATAGTAAAAAAAATAGTGTGTAGGTTTATTGAGTTACTGTATATAGAAGAATATTTCTAAGTTACGAAACTGTAGTAGCAGTTGCTTCTTCAGATTTATACATATATGAGGACCGGCATTGATTTGAACATGCCATGTTCTGATGAGTGCTGACCCAACTTTTGTTTCAGTCCACATACTCAACCTGCGTAATAGTACGTTTTTGTTTGGTTAAAACAAGTGTTTGTACAAAAGTACAAGTAGAAAGTAGGTTTAAGAAATTTGGTTTATGGTCATGTCTTCAAGAAAACTGCTATATGATAACTAATTCAATATAATATCACTATAAAAAAGAAATATATTATTTCACATATGTATTGTGTTTTTTATGTCTCTCTTTTTATTATTGAATTTGATATTAGCAAGACTGATAGAAGAAATATATTTTGATTTTTTTTATGAAAATTTAGTTTGAGTAACTTTGAACCCGAGAGATTGAGAATGATAAGAATTTGAAAACAGTGAGAAATTGGAGAATTTTGAAAAATTGAAAATAGTAAGAAATCGAGAATCTAGAGAAATTAAGAACTTTGAGAAATTGATAATCATGGAAAAATTAAGAAATGTTAGGAATTGAGAACGGTGAGAAATTGAGAACCTTGAAAAATTGAAAACATGGAGAAATTGAAAACCTTAAGAATTTGAGAACTGTGACAAATTTAGAACCGTGAAAAATTGTGAACTATGAGAAAATGAGAACCATGAGAAATTGAGAAGCGTGAAAAATTAAAGAACCTTGAGAAATTGAGAATCTTAAGAAATTGAGAAACATGACAAATTGAGAACCTTGAAAAATTGAGAACCGTGAAAGATTGGAGAATCTTGAGAAATTGGAGAACCTTGAGAAGTTGGAGATCCTTGAGAAATTGAAAACCTTGTGAAATTGAAAACTGTGAGAAATTGAGAATCTTGAGAAATTGAGAACCTTGAGAAATTTAAAACTGTGAGAATTTGTGAACTGTTAAATATTGGAATATCATGAGAAATTGAGAATCTCGAGGAATTGAGAATCTTCAGAAATCGAGAACCTTGAGAAATTTAGAACCTTGAGAAATTGAGAATCGTGAGAAATTGATAATTGTGAGAAATTGAGATCTATGAGAAATTGAGAACATGAGAAATTGAATACTATGAGAAATTAAGAACTCTAAGAAATTGAATACTGTGAGAAATTCAGAACTGTAAGAAATTGAGAACCGTGAGAAATTGAAATCCGTGCAAAATTGAGAATCATGAAAAATTGAAAAATGTTAGAAATTGAGAAACCTGAAAAATTGAGAACTTTAAGAAATTGAGAACCTTAAAAAATTAGAAAAACCTTAAAAATTGAAAAATTAAGAATCGTGAGAAGTTGACAATCATGAGAAATTTAAAACCGTGAGAAAATAAAAATTGTGAAAAATTGAAAACTGTGAAAAATTAAGAATCTTGAGAAATTTAAAAACTCTGAAAAATTGAGAACGTTGAAAAATTTAGAAACATAAAATATTGAGAAAGGTACAAATTGTGAATTGCGAAAAATTAAGAACCAAAACCTTAAAAATTGAGAACCTTAGCAAAATTGAAAACCGTAATAAATTGGAAAGCTTAAGAACTTTTATGATCTTTGAAGATATGAAAATTGTTCCAAACGTAGTCTACAAGAGTTTACGATCTTTCAAGAGTTGTTTTTTTTTTCAGAAATACTTATAAAGGAGTGAAGAAAAAAATGATCGCTTGAAATAGTCACAACTACTCTATGAAAAAGAGACATGTTATTTTTCATGTTATGTTTATATTGTTTGTTTATCACCTCTGCAAAATTTTCTTTTAATTTATTTCCTCCTATATATTGACTATTCTTTTTACATAGGTATAGTCAATCTTAAGTGTTGTTTATTGTCCAAGAGAACACTTACAAAATTCTTTTTTCGTAAATAAACCATTTTTAGAGGAGTTTTGTTTTAGTATTCCTTACAAGACTATTGATAATAGTGGAATATATATATATATATATATATATATATATATATATATATATATATATATATATAATTTAAGTATATGACTGTACGTATGGTTATTATACATATTATTGTACAAAATTCAAGCGTACAAAATTCCTAATTTTGTTTAACAGAATTATCTTATAAGGATGATAAATGGTTGTACATAAGAGTTGAGAAGTTATTTATTTTCAGGGACTACTATTTTATCACATTGGTTTGTGGTTTGTGTGAAATTTGTCAACGATAAAGACTAAAATAAGATTATACTTACTTTATTATTCTTTGAAATCAAATAGAGAAAAAAATGTTTAAGGTGAGAGTCGAATGAGGTTTTTAGCTTAGAGTGTTGTTCACACTCTCATATGTATTCAGAACAATGCAACTCTCGTGAAGTTATAGTAACTAAGTAATGACATGTGCAAAATCTTAGGTACTAGTCAAGCTAGTCAGTACATCAGTCCTTGAGCTTGTTAGTAATGATATTTCTTGAATGATTTTTGAAGATTTGACAACTTAAATATTGAAGATAGATTGTTTGAGATTGTTTGCAAATAACTAAGTTATAAGTTTTATAGTATTGTCCTCTTTTATTTAAAACTTATCATTTTTAAATCTTCTCTAAATTACTTTGTGTACCTGATCAATACTATTTTAGTGCGGAACCAGACGATCTCAAGAACCCTCTGTGTCGAACCTCCTCCTGTTCCTCCCTGGACTCCTCGTGGATCTCCCTGCCATCTGCACTCCGGGGGCGGGCTACCTGCAGGCACTCCGACACTCAAGTCAGAAAATGATTCGATATGAGGTGTAATTGGTTTAGTGAGAAAAGCATAAATTTACGTGTTCACTAGGCCTTAATTTATACTAATTTCTTAATGGACTTGTTATTATTATTTGCGGGCCGGTTGTATTCGAGGATCAATTCTTTTCCTTTCCGACTGAGGTTGTACGCATCGGTTCTTTCCTTATTGACTGAGATTGTTCGTCTGTGCCTTTGTTAAAGATCAACCCTTTCCATGTTGAGATTTGTTCGTCTGTACTTTTGTCAAAGATCAACTCTTTCCTTTTTGGGGTTTGGCCGTCTATACTTCTGAAATATCAACTCCTTCCTTTTTGGAGTTTGCCCGTCTGTACTTTGCCAAATATCAACTCATTCCTTTTTGGATGAGATTGTGCGCTGCTCATCTGTACCTCTGCCATAATCCCATATTCTATTTGTCACATCATTGGGTTGGGATGTACACGACCAAAAGGGGTCGGGATATATCCGACCATCACACTTATTGGGCCTGCTGTGTTATGTTGGAGAAAAGGTGAAAAGCAGATACTCCAGTGACTAGGCCAATACGAATGTGCCTCGTACTTGGATCGGGATGATCCCATTTCTGTCTTATTAGGCCGGGATGTACCCGGCCATACACCAACACCTTGTGTATTTATTTATGTATGGTACGGTTATTTGTTTGTCGTGATAATGTTAATTTCTTTGATTTAAAAGTAAGATCATTAATTAGTTTTGTCCGAGCAAAGCTTATGGTACGATGTATTAAGTTTTGGTATCAACCATTATCTTTTTTGAAATATTTTGTAGGGTTTATTAGTAGAGGGATGAATGTACAATACATATAACATGTAAAGTTATTGAAACATAACTCTCTTCCACTAAAAGAGCCAAAATTAGTTGAAAAAAAAACTAATTACACTAAAAAATGTAAATAAAATTATTTGACAATTAATATTTGTATTATATTTATTATTTATTAAGTCGTTGTTTTAAATTACAATCCTATTTATTTTAAAAGGAACCTTTTCCTTACTATTAAAGAAATCATTAACTTCTCTTTAATGATATAAACCTGAATATATAAGAATTCAGCTCACATTTATTCTTATAAATACGCCAACTTGACATATACGTATGTATTATACATCACACTTATCTAAACTTTTTCACTGAATTTAGCACCAGAATACTTACAGATACCTTACACAGTTCCACCATAGCATGTGCAGTTGATACTGAACACCACCAGGGTCCAGATTCATTTTCTCATTATTTTGAAAAAAGTCGCAATATTTAATTTGGGAGAGTTAATTTTATGAAAATAAATTAAAAATACATGTTTTTAGCATTCTTTTTATAACACCACATAGCAGACAAAAACAACTAAAAATAGGATAATGCTTTTTGTAACGACTAAGAAAAGACACACTTAACTATCGTTGTTCGGTTTCCCAACCATGTGTCAACAAAGAGAAGCAAAGAGAGAAAGACGTAGGAAACGTGTAAGAGAGTGAGTCAGGTGAAAGCAGAAAGGAACACGCAGCCTCAAGTGTTGTGAACGTGTCTTGCATGCAAATTGGTCACATATGTGTCACTCTTTTCCTACGTGATCGGGTACTTAGAAAGAGTCTCTTGTATAATAATAATCTGTGAAAAGAAAGAAACACCATTTTTATTAGCTAAGATTGAAAGATGACACAAGTTGTTAAGCCACATGAACCAAAGACACAGGCGTTTACCCTTTTGAGTGGTCATTCCATACCAGCTGTTGGATTGGGGACATGGAAGTCTGGTTCAGAGGCAGTCAATTCTGTGTTCACTGCCATTGTTGATGTAGTTGCACTGCCCTGCTTTCACTCATGTTTGTTTATTCATTTTCTGGGACATTGGTTTTGGGTGTGCGATGTCATCATTGTACATTGATGAATGAATAAAGCCTTAGGGTATGTTGCACTTTTCACATACTATAAAAAAGCAGAGATTTTTGTGGAACAAAATTTCAGATTTTAAGACCATTTCTTAACTTCAATACCCCTTCAGAGATTTTACATCTCTTTGAGGATCTCCAGTTTCTGACTTTGTTGCTTTTTTTTACCCCACATTAAGAAGTCCAAAAGAAACAAAAAGACCATTTATATTTTAGAAAGATTAAAAACATTTTTTTTTGTTTTTGTGGTACTGGAAAAATATTTAACAAGAAAAAGAAACTCAAGTTAGTTTTTGCCTTTTTGTGGAGCTGTGTCTGATATGATCCAACTTTGTCTGCAGGCTGGTTACAGACACATAGACACTGCTTCGCAGTATGGAGTTCAAAAAGAAGTATGATTGTGTTTCCTAGTAGTTTATTTTGATTTAGATCACCATTTTATACATACTTGTTCAAAATATCTATCAACTTATAGGTTGGAGAAGCACTCCAAGCAGCCATGAAAGCAGGAGTGGAAAGGAAGGATCTATTTGTCACCTCCAAACTATGGTAATATAATCAAATAGATGTAGGTCATGCAAATACAAAATCTTTGGATGATTCTTCTAAATTCATTTGAGTATCGTTCTTTAAACATTTTAAAGAAACTCTCATGGTGAATTTTCATACATACTAGGTGCACTGACTTAACCCCTGAAAGGGTTAGACCTGCTCTCAACAATACCCTTCAAGAACTCCAACTTGACTACCTTGATCTTTACTTGGTAATGAGCTTCTATCATGTCTGAAATATATGTTTTTTTTGTACTTTTTTCCAGAAGACAGACTCTAATGTGTAAATTGCAGATTCATTGGCCATTTCGACTAAAAGATGGGGCCAGCAGACCCCCAGGACCAGGAGATGTTTTAGAGTTTGACATGGAAGGGGTGTGGAGAGAAATGGAGAAGCTTGTGGAGGAAAAGCTTGTGAGAGACATTGGAATCTGCAATTTCACTCTGGCAAAGCTTGAAAAGCTGCTGAGCATTGCTCAAATAATGCCTTCTGTCTGCCAGGTGAATTCATATAAGTACAGATTTTTTGTTACCTCAATTTCTGTTATCCTGAAGGAACAATGAACAATCTCAAAGGTTGAGTGTTGCATTGGATAATGGTACACCCCCACCTCCTTTTTTCTGAACTTCTATATTTGCTATTTTGTTATAGATGGAAATGAATCCTGGATGGAGAAATGATAAGATGCTTGCGGCTTGCAAGAAGAATTACATCCATGTCACTGTAATCAACACTTTGCTAGTTTAATTTTGTTCCTCTTGGTTTTTTATTTTTATGACAAAGGGCCGTGATTGAAATGAAAAATTTGCTGTTGTAGGCTTACTCTCCACTGGGCTCATCAGACAGTGGGAGGAATCTGACCAAAGATCAAAGGGTTGATAGGATAGCCAACAAGTCTCACAAGAATCCAGGGCAGGTGCTGGTGAAGTGGGCCATTCAGAGAGGGACAAGTGTCATCCCCAAATCAGTTAAGCCAGATAGGATAATGCAGAATGTCAGTGTCTTCAATTGGGAACTTCCAGAAAAAGATTTTAAGACCCTTAGCAGCATGCAGGAGCAGGTAGCCACTCAACTCAACATTTTGTTATTCACATTATTTGGTCTTTCATGTCAGTCTTGTAGCAAAAAAATCATACACCTTATCTTTTTACTTCACACATTCATTCACACTATCCTATAACTGTGTTTCTTTTCTTTCCTTGGTTACTGATACATTGCAGAGAAGAGTTCTGGACGGTGAAGAGCTCTTTGTGAACAAGAGCGATGGTCCATTAAAGAGTACAGCGGATATTTGGGACCATGAAGATTAGTCCACATTTGCACCAACCCACTTTGTTTGTTTCTCTCTTTTCCAAGGCACTTTGTAGAATTAGATTTAACGTAATGTGATACTTGTTCTTATAAAGGGTAAGGGTTCAGGTCATTCACATTGATATTAGGTGCACACCCTCTATATGCAGACTTTTTATCTGTGATATACTATAATTACTTCACTAGTACTTTATAAAGATTAACATCAACTATGATTCTGATCATATAAATAAAGTTAGGAGTAGTCAGTGTTTGGGAAGCTTGAGAATTATTGGTAAGGAATTACTGAGGCCAAGGAATTTTCAATTATTCTGTATGTTTTTCTAACCTTAATTACAAAAATCCTTAGGATTTTACTATGTAATTTGCCTTTTCCCAAGGGAAATGTGTTTCTGTAGCATTTTTTCTTAGGTGATCTGTATTCAGTAAAGGATGATGTCAATTTATATTCAGAGTTAACTTGCTTTTGTATGTGTTTGATCCACTGAAAGGTTTCTTCAGCGTCTAAAATCATTGTTACTGGACAAAATTTATAAGCAAAAATCTAAATTTCCAAGACTTTGGTGAAACCACTGCAACCAACAAAGACGGTCACTGATGCACTAACCAAGGTCAATAAACACTCCCTATTCAATGCAAGCAATGAAGCCAGGGTGTTCCCATGGTTCATTATTATATCTTTAAAAGTAGGGGGCACTTGTCCAATTGTTCCTAGTGGCAGAGAATTTGAAGTAGAACAAAAGTAGTAATAAATGCAGAGTTTGAAGTTATGATTCTGAAGAGTGACAGATTGTAGATAAGAGAGGAATGCTTAAGGTCAGGCTTGCTCCGGATGGTCAAAGGGCAATAATTTAAACTCTTTAGTGGGCATGATATACTAAAGGAATCAACATACATTAATTTACATAACAAATAAATAAATAAATGAGGTCCCTCAGTTTTTTCTTTAACTCTTGATACCAAAAAATTGTCATGGAACATTCTGCAGACCATTTTGCAGATATTAAGAGCGTTGACAGTATATGGAACCTAGACAACTTCCATTTGAGTTCATGCGTTAGAAGTCACTCTTCACAATGCAAATTCAATTTATAAAGTGCACAAGACAAATGTTTCCATTGGTGACAGTCATAATGGTATGTAATTACTAGATGGTCACCCTGACAATGTTTTGAGAAGGCACAAGCATTACATCTTGAGGTAGACATGCAGTTTGGTATCTTTTTAAAGACCGAGTGAAATGAACATGTTTGAACATAGATTTTCATACAAAGCTCATCATTAAATTTTTCGTATGATCCTAAAATATTCGTTTTGTTTCCTCCTAAACATACATCAACTTCTTTGAAGGCCCTTCATTAGTGAGATTCAACGTGGTGAATAGTACTTGGACGATTGCCGTTTACTCATAGCCCTAGCAAGGCGTGGAAGTTTTGACAAAGAGTTGGCTCTGGAAAACCCTCCAAGAGCTTTCCATTCTTCATCTATTTCCAACCCAACCTTGCCATCCACTGTGTCAGTGTCTTCATTTCTAGTGGTTTTAGAGCGATGCAAGTTCTTGCTGCACTGTCTATTTTTTCTACTCATGTGGGATTGTGAATTGGATTGAACAGGTTGTTCATTCAGAAAGAAACATATGGCAGCACAATCATCAACCTTGGAACCAGGATACTTGTATCTCCAAGCTTTTACAGCACGCTTTACTAACAACTTGGCTGCGATAGACCTCCTTGGTGCTGAAGCAACTATGCTTACTACTTCATGGTTAGTGAGCACATCCCATATCTGTGTAGAAAACAGAAAATATAAATTTTGGTCATTCCAAAAGGATGTTTGTAAAAGTAATTCATTGCTTCCATTATTTGACTAAATACTAGCATAGTTTAAACTATTATTTAGGCCCTATAATTGTCCACATTTCAAAGTTTAGTCTCTTTATGAGGAAACCAAAAGTTGTAGTTCCTTAATAGTTTTTTGTGGCGATTTACCACTTCCAGAAAGAAAGTATTATCTGATGTAGACAATAGAGACCGATACTTAACTTTTATGTATGTGAAGGGACTAAAATTTACAATTTTCTCTTCCAAGGATGAAACTATAAATGGGGAAAATCATAAGAATCAAGTGAACAGGTTAACCTATTTGCATATGCATTTGGATTGGGAGATTATATGAAGCCAGAGAAACAATAACCAGCAATATATAGTAGAACTTGGAATTTAGGTGACATCGTAATGTTGTTGCTTACCCCATCAGTTGCCAAAACCACAAATTGATCTTGTGGGGTAATTTTTCTGTAAAATACATCAGGAACTGATATGAGGCCATAATCTTTGAGGCAAAAGTCCCCAAAGGCTCTTGACATGGCCAGTCCAGGGCAGTCATCATCAGGCATCCATATTCTGTACACATCTGGTTCTTCTTCTGCTGCAAACACTCTTCCTTCACAGTTAACGATTCTAGAGGTTTCACCTGAGAGAAATTGAAGAAAAGATGGTTTAAACTCAAGATTTTATGGTCTACCAGGACTTGGAAATTGAGGGAAAAGCCTAGACCTACTTGGAATTTCTGGTTTCAAGTCAACAGTGAGTTGAACAGCAACGAGTTGGTCCCTGTCCCTTGTGCAAAGAACTGCACGAGAATCACCCAAATTGCCAACTATCAGCTGGTCACCCTGAATTTTAGGTGGGAAAGTGATGGATATAGTTATTTCCATAATTTAAAAGTGTTTGACTAGTAGAAAATGCTATGTGAACAAGTAGTTATACCTGTTTAATTAAAGTCACAGCGGTGCAACCACTGCAATAGCTGTCAGTGTTAATTTCCCGAGCAAGGTGCTCATCCATCTCATCGAAGGATTTCAGAAAGCATCCCTCCCATGAAGCAAGGGACATGTGGTTACTCTCATCGTAGCCATCATCAAAACTAGCAGTTTCTGCATCATTGGCATCATAAAACTTTATTGTCTTCTGTTGTGAAACTTCGATTGCTGCAGACAGTTTTGAGGGCAGATTATCACGAATAAACTGTGAAACCTTGTGGCCTAGAGGACCATGACCATCGAACACACCACAAAAAATCACATCCTTTTCTCCTGTGAAGCCCTATAAATGTTCCATATCAAATCTTAGTCCAAGCCACATGTCTTATATATTAAAAGCACCATGTTATGATAAAGGCAATTGGATAGAGACATGGAGTAACTCAATTCTTTCATTATTAACCATAAAACCAAAGAAAACAATCAAGTACTGAAATGACCATTCAACAAGAATCTTGGTAGCAATTCCCCAAACCCAAGAGGAAGAACAAATGCAACTGTAAAAGTGCTTGCAGGTTGCTTTTCAACCGTTTATCTTCTTCTTCATAGACCATCTTAATATTTGGCTTATAAAAAAAGCATCGTGAATGGTTAAAATTGAGTTACTCCTAAATCATGCCAATTATCGAACAGACACTCAGGAATTACCAAAAAGCATAGAAATTAAAGGATAGAGCTATGAAGCACAAAGTGCAGACAAAGATATAATTCTTATACACTTCAAATCTATATCTGGCAGTGACAACGAATTTTCGTGTTTTTGGTTCAATAAAAAGAGGAGGAGGAAGAGACATAGAACGTGGGTAATAAAGTCATGTTCATATAAAAGTTAAGGCAGAGAAAACTATATGAATAACATGAAAAAACAAAAGGGAGCAAAAATGTCGAACAAAAATAACACAGAACTGAAAAACAGGTGATTACTAACATATTAAACAACTTTCTAATGAGAATCTTATCCTTTAAATTCATCAAAAGTCGATGATTAATGAAATGAAATAAAACCTCGCCGCGAAAGAGACAACTACAATCCAGGCCACAGGAATTGATTGAAAACTTTAATGGCAAATAGAAGAAATAATCAAAAGAAGAAAAAGCTATCAAAATTGATGGCAATAAATAGAGAAAAATCAAAATGAAAATAACCACATGAGCAATCATACCTCCCAAACTGTCATTGCATCTTGGTTCACACCTTTCTGGCCCTGTTGGGTGTGCATTGAAACAAACTTGGAAGATCCTCTTAACCTCACCAATGCTCCACCACGTTCATAAGACTCATCATTTTCATGATCACACTCATATTCTTTATCATCCATCTCGGTTTCCACCTTCCCTCGAACCGAGACTTCGTGGCTGCAACAGCCTCCCATGTTTGCGACCCAGTGACAGCAATTTCCAATGAAGAAAACCAGGGCACCCCTGAAAAATCCAGGGAATACCCAGATGATAATCAGGAGAAAAGAAACGAGGGAGAGAAGAAAGAAGTTTTTTTTTTTTTTGTAGAAAGATATGAAGGGTCAGAATTCAGTGTGAAAAAGAGGCGTATAAAGGTGACGGGCAAATGCATAAAACGAAGGCCAAAAATGCATGGAAGGACTTGGAAAATATACAAATGGAAGAAGGATAGGGAAGAGAGGTTGGCATGTTGAGACAAAGGTTGAAACTTGAAACTATGAATATTATTATATTCTTAGGTGGTTTTTTTGTTGTTTGTTTTTTCTCCGTTGTCAAAAGTCAAAGTCTAATAGAAATAAAAAGAATGAAAGACTTTATTAAAGATAATTTTGGCCAAATAATACATTTTCAATCATTGAATTTTATAATAATTGTATTTCAAAATATGCCTTAAATAAATTCTATTGAGTCTAATTTGTGTCTATCAATATAAATATTCGTATATAGTCAACTAATTAAAAAAATTAAGATTTAAGTAATTCTATATTATTTTTAAACATACACGAGTTTTACAGAATATTTTTTCTAAAAAAATATTTCTAAATTTATTATTTACACAGATAAACTAGTTCAATGTTTATAAGTCAGAATTCCGCAATAGATAATGATATTGGTACCAGAAAATTTATCCTAATCACTGTTCATTAATAGCATATCACTATTCACATATCAAAATTAGGTTGCCGGATATTTATGAAACATTCAACTGTTTATTATTTTGTTGAATGGAAATATTAGTACGTAGAGTCGTCAAAGAGGATTAGAATCCGTGAGTCAATTCGACCTATCACAGATTCAAATTAGGTTGGGTTGAAATTTTTTTATAAATTTTAGTACGGGTCAATTTTTGACCCGATCTACTAAGAGTTCGGCTCACCCGGGTTGAACACGTGGTGGGCTGGGTTGGCCCACCAACCCGCATGGTGACACACGTTATGTTTTTTTAACCAAACACATTGGTAGGTTGACAAATGGAAACCTAGTTCCAACTAATAAAAGTATAATCATTGGAAAAAGTATAATTAGTTTGTCGAAAAAAGTATTGCATTCAATAAAAGATTTGGTAAGTCACAAGAACGCTTTGATCTTAGATAGTAATTTGTATTTTTATTTATTTATTTTGGTTTCTATTGGATATTAACATCATTTTGGATTATATTGAGATTGTATTTAAGTTTATTTAAATTTTAATCTGAAATTTAATTTCTGACTTTAAAAAAATTATATTTTTTAAATTAAGTGGGTTAGTGAGTCAACCCGTTTAACCCACCAATCCGTGGTGGGTCGGGCCAGATTCAAATTTTGTCGACTTGCTAATAAGTGAGCCAAATTGGATTGATCCACTAAATGACCAATCCGTAGTAGGCCGGCTTGGGTCGGGTCGGACGGCCCATTTTGACAGCTCTATTTTAAGTAGAAAAGTTATTTTACATATACAAATTATTTATTGTTAAATAATTGTTAAGTAATATTGTTTATATATAAGCATTCATTCATTAAGTAACACTTTTTTTTTTGTAACGATTAATGATATTTATGTTAAGCAAAGGAGATAAATCATTGCATTGCAAATACTTTGACACAGACAATTGAATTCTCACAAGAAATGAATCAAACAGATGAAATGAAGTCAAATGGCGAAAAATGGATAACTAGACCCAAGTCAAATCTTTTGAGTTGTGTGTTTTTGTTGATTCGTCGGATCTTATTAAAATTAATGTATTTACTTTTTACTTTATCTGTACAAATAAAAAAGAAGAAAAAGAAAGAATAATACCAAGTTAAACGTCTGATAATTTTTTATATTCGATTTAATTTTTAAAACATTGCATTATTCGTAAGCAATATTGATAACTCTTTTAGCAAAAAAAAAAAATATTCCCGTAAAAGGAAGTGATGATTTAAATAAATAAATAAATAAATTATTGCAGAAAATGTATCATTTTATTCTTATTAGCTATTTAATAAAAACTAATCAAAATCAATATCAATATTTTAAAAAGTGACAAAAATATTTAAAGAGATTCTGGTGAGATGGGACCATACATAAATTAAAAGCTATTTAAGCTACTATTTTGTATTAGTATTAGATTGTATAAAGATAGAAAAAGAAAGGAGTAAGTAATGATTAATTTTTAAATCACATATAATTTCTATATATTATAATTATTAGTTATAAAAATTTAAAATATTTTATTATATTTAACTTTAAAGGTAAAAATACTATTTATCTATAACATAGGATTAAATATATTTTCTTTACCTTTATTTTAAGATTGGTAAAAAGAGCTAACTTAGTCCATTTTGAGTTGTCAAAAATGGAACAAAATATATATTTTTTTTTTTATATATATATATATATATATATATATATATATATATATATAAACATTTAATTATATATAATTTTAAGTTTTTAATTGATTAATTAATATTTTTAATTAAATTAATTAAAATATGATTATTATTTTTACATATTAAATTATTTTATTATAATTAATAATTTGAAGTTAATTTGTAAGTATTAACGACTTAGTTATACTACTATTACATATTTGTATCATTATTTGTACTACACCTAGGCAGCCTAACATAATTATAACAGTAAAATCCGTCTACATAACCTTCAGGGATACGAATAGTTACCAGATAAATCAAATGGGCGAGAATAGGCGGCCTTAGCTGTCTGCTATAGAAGAGGAAACGAGAACTTGACGACCCTTATAGACTTAAACATTACTAGCAAAGCTTTTGAGGCCCACAATAATCGAGCTAGGGGTCTTGGGCTAGACTCAGGCCCACCTGCGACCCAAACAGGACCCAGCCCATGACGTGGTTAAACATAATTAATAATCTATAAATATGCGTGAACCCCAGCAATTAAAGGTACACATTCATTAATTCCTTAATTACGAGATTTGACTTTTCTGAGAATTCTTTGCTGACTTTGAGCATCGGAGTCTTCTCCGCAGGTAACTCTTGGGTCCAAACTGGTAAGCCGAGACACCAGCAGATAGAAGAAGCCTACTGAGAAGATATGAGATTGCAGATTGAGGTAATGTGATATTTGTGTCTGACATCTCTTATTTATTCTCCACATGAACATTATCTAATACCACCAAAATGTTAATCTATTTTGTTATTATAACTTTGACTTAAGTATCATAGTTTATTTACGTAACGATCTCCATTTGATAATCAAATATACATAACTCAATTCTAAAGAGTTCACAACTCAAACAAAAATTTTACCTTTTTCAAACGTTGAATTTCATATATTTTTCACATTTCCATAAAAAAACGTTACTTAAAATTATATAAAAGTCGGCATACATAGATGGTGTATTATGATGCACTAACTTTCTCACGAATCTTCAGAAGAAAAATAAAAAATAAAATAAAATAAGAAATCATGTGGATGAACAAACAATGTTCATTATCCAAGCTCGACTCATGAATAAAACAAGTAAAAACATTTGTTTTAGATCTTCGTATCTAAAAAAAATTATTACTAATATTTTTTTATTAAATTAATTATAAAATTATGTTTAAAAAAAATCAATTTTTATACTAATATAACCCTATAAAATTAATTATAAATTTATGATTAAGAAGAAGAAAAAAGGTTTCAAAAAACTATTTTATTACTAATATAGCTTTATTAAAGTAATTAAAAATTCATGTTTGAGAATAAAATTCAATTAAATTGTTATTAGTGTCGGTTAACTTTTTATTTGTATTAAAAAATTATAATTAAAGTGTTAGAACTTTTATTTAGTAAATTACAAGTTTGTTTACAAAGAAGATTATGATTATTTATCTTTGTTCTCTTATAATCAATTCGAATTCTATTTTATTTTTTTATGCTTTTATCTCTTTGTGACTTCTCTTGTCTCCTTTTACCTCTTTTTTTCTTCTAAGATTCCTTTTTCTTAGAGTTTTGGTATATTACATTTCTTGAATCTCATATTATTCGTGTGTTCCAAATTTGTCATCCACATTATTTATCTTTAGTATGTTTTTTCTTTCGATTTGTAATGTTGTTTTGATTCTGCTTTGGATTTGTATTAGAATTAAAAATATCTTTCTTTTGCTCAATTTTGTTTTTTGATACTTTTTTCGATTTACGAGTTTTAGAGTTTTTTTGCATATATCTTGACAAAGAATTAGAATTTTTTCTAAAAGCTATTAGTTAGATTAGGGGTTAGTCTTTTGGTGGATAATAAATTAATTGAAGCGTAATTTAAAGTCAATTTTTGTAGAAAGATAATTCAAGTTTAGGAAAAAAAAATACTTATTTTTGAGTTGAGAAAAACCTAAGTTTCGTGAAAAACATATTAGACACAGAAAGAAACCATTTGATAAAAATGTTGATAATGAAATTGTAAAATCCCTTCAATAATCGTTTAGAATTGATTAATTTTTATATATTGTAGATAAAACAACAGAAAGAGACAATTTGATGAAAATGTTGAAAATGAAATTATAAAATCTCTTCAAGAATCGTTTAGAATTAATTAATTTTTATATATTGTAGACAAAATAATTAACATACTTCAAGTTAGATTTGAACAATTTAAAATATATGAAGATATTTTTATTTTTTATTCCGTGTTAAAAAAATTAAAGTCACTTGTACATTTTTTAAAGAAAATTTCTTAAACCTTGAAAAAATCTTTGAAACATGATAATTTGTTGGATATTGATGGATTTAATTTATTTTCAGAATTAAATATCTTAAGAGAAATTATAGATTTGAAAAATAATAAATTGTTTGATGTTCTTACTTATATAAAAAGAATGAATTCTTTTCCAAATGGACATAGAACTTATAAAATAATATTAACAATTCTAGTGTCCGTTGTTTCAGGCGATAAAAACTTAATTATGATCAATAATGTCTCAAAGAAGATCAAATGGATTAATCATATTATCTATGGAAAGAAATGTTAAATAAAATTAATTATGATAATTAACAAATAATTTAAAAAAAAAAACTCAAAAAATAAATTTTAAATAAAAGACCTCATTTTTTAAGTTTCTTTTAGACCTTCCAAGCTCTTAGGTCGCTCCTATCATTATCTTAATAAATATATACTCTAAGTTTAACTTAATCTTTCATAATTAATTTATAAAGTAAAATTTGTAACTATTTATATAATATAAATTTATTTTGTTTCTAATCGAGATCTCGAATCGAATATAATACAAAATAATAAATAATTAATTAAATAAATAAATATGCATAATAGATTATACTTTCATATACCCGTTAATTCAATTTTGAATTTTGACATACGTAAGTGTAAATTAGTGTATTTCAAATAAATAGGACATTATTAGTTATTTATATAAAATATTCTCGAAAGGGTTACCAACTTTCTGAATACTGCTATTTTTTTACCTAAAGTACGTATGTTAGGTGGTTGAATGGTGAACTAACTTCAAAAGACGAGTCATCCTTTTGGGATATATCCAATATATTGTTAGTTGTTAGAATACTGCATAAGATGTAAATGGATAAAATATAACAAAATTAATTTTCCTTTCCATTTTTTTCTCTCTTCGTATATTCTTATCTTTTGGTGGTTTTTGCAAGAGTATTAAAACACAATTATAAAAAATATAAGTAAAATAACGTCGTCGGAGAATATTTGGGTGACTAAAGTATAATTTCTAGATTAGTATAATTGAATGGCCAAAACTAAAGACAATTACATATAATATCCAATATGGAAGACAAATAAGAAACTTAGGCTTGAAAGTTTTTTCAAACACTTGACATGTGAAGTAAAATACATTTAATTCATATGAATGAAGATTGTTGAAGTTCTTGTGATAAATATATTTCGTATTCTTTGGATTGTTTGATTTTGAGTAAAAATTTTTGGGATAATTTGATCTTCAAGTGAAATTTTTTGAATGTTTGATTCCAAGTAACAGAAAAGTGTAGGAACAGAGAAAGAGAAATGCTCTTAGCAGAGAAAACTGAATATTGAGTGGATTGTCTTTGACATTTACAATAGCACGTACTTATACACAACAAAGCTTAACAGACTATCAACAGATTGACAGCTGTATACTGACAAGCATAACAGAATGACAGCTGTTGACAACTGGCTCTACACTTAATAGCCCCCCTCAAACTCAATGGGGTTGAGAAGTACAAAAGGAATCAACAACATTGAGTTTGGAACGTAAAAATAGAAAACGACTAGGAGATAGAGGTTTGGTTAAGGCATCAGCCCACTGATCTGTTGCAGGTATATGAAAAACCTGAAGTTGCTGAGTTAAGACTTTTTCACTGACAAAGAAAACATCTATTTCCATGTGTTTGGTGCGAGAGTGTAAAACTGGATTGTGAGTGACAGCAACCGCACTCTGATTATCACAATATAAAGCTGGCACAACAGAGGAAACAACTAATTCAGCAAGAAGAGTTTGGATCCAGGTAACTTCAGCTGCAGCGCTTGCTAAGGAGCGATATTCTGCTTCAGTGGAGGACCTAGCAACAACAGTCTGTTTCTTCGACCACCAAGAGACAAGATTGGGTCCAAAATAGATGGCAGCCCCTGATGTAGAATGTCGATCCTCAAGATCAGAGGCCCAATCCGAATCACATAGAGCTTTGATCTGAAACGGTTTGGAGGAAGGTGCTGCTTGAATATGTAAACCATGACTGACAAAGCCTTTTAAGTATCGCAAAATACGCTTGACAGCAACCCAATGTGAATCCAATGGAGTAGCCATAAACTGGCACACTTTATTAACAGCATAGCTTAAATCGGGACGAGTCACAGTAACATACTGAAGGGCACCAACAACTTACCTGTAAAGAGAAGGGTCATGAAAATAATTTGTGCCATGTTTACTGAGTTTGCAGGGCGCTGTCATGGGTGATGAAACAGATTGGGCTTCAACCATTTTTGTCTTTTGTAAGAGATCTCTAATATACTTGCTTTGAGTCAGAACAAGAGAGCCATCAAGAAGAGACTTAACCTCTATACCGAGAAAGTAATCCAATTTACCCAACTGTTTAAGAGAAAAGTTAGAATGAAGCTGAGATATAAAGCGTTGAACCAGAGAAACGCAGCTGCCAGTAATTATGATGTCGTCCATATATATTAAAACATAAACAGTGTTGTTGTTATCTCTGTAAATGAACAAAGAAGGATCACACTTGCTATCAACAAAACCAAGCTATAGCAGAATCTGTTTTAGACGCTGAAACCACTGCCTCGGGGCTTGCTTAAAACCATATATGGCTTTATTAAGTTTGCAAACCATAGATTTATCACCACTGTCAAACCCTGGTGGCTGTTGCATATAGATAGTTTCTTGAAGAGAACCATTTAGGAATGCATTATTAACATCAAGCTGAAACAAATCCCACTTGTTAGTAACAGCAAGAGTAAGAATCAATCTAATGGTTACAGGTTTTATGACAAGAGAGAATGTCTCAGTAAAATCACAAACCGCAACTTGATGGAATCCTTTAGCCACTAAGCGGGCTTTGTACCTTTTCACAGAACCATCAACATTTTCTTTTATGCGAAAAACCCACTTACAACTCACTGGTTGTCTATCATTTGGAAGAGTAACTAAGTCCCAAGTATTATTATCAATAAGAGCTTGAAACTCTTGTTTCATAGCAGCAAACCATGCAGGATCAGCAAGGGCCTGTTTCACACTATTGGGTTCACAGGTTGTTAACAGAAAAGAAGGGTGAACTTTGGGTTTAAAAACTCCAGCTTTAGACTTGGTCTGCATAGGATGTATATTTTGTGGAGATAAATGAGGAGGAGAAGAATGACTCACAGAACTTAGAGACTGACCAGAACCAGGAGCAATAACAGCGGGCTCATGAGGAATGATAACAGAATTAGTATTTATGGGTGGAGAAAACTGACTGGTTACAGCTGGAGTAGAAGGAGAAGACGAAACAATTGGAATATTGGCACTGGGCAGAGTATCCACAATGGGAGAAACATCATATTTATTACTAGTGGTGGGAAATAAGTCATGAAAAGGATACTTCAACTCATTAAAGGCAACATCCTTGGAAACATATAAACGACCACTAGGTGACAAACACTTATAACCCTTATGAGAAGGAGAATAACCTAAAAATAGACATTCATGAGATCTGAATTCCAACTTGTGTTTGTTATAGGAACATAGAAAGGGATAACAAGAGCAACCAAAGTTTCTCAAGAAGGCATAATCAGGAGACTTGTGAAACAAGACAGTGTATGGAACTTGAAATTGTAAGGAGGATGTGGGCAACCGGTTGATTAAGTAAACAGAGGTTTGAAAGGCAAAGTCCCAAAACTTGATTGGAAGAGAGGCTTGCTGAAGAAGAGTCATTCCCAACTCAACAATATGTCTATGTTTCCTCTCAACAACACCATTTTGATGATGTGTATGAGGACAAATAAGTCTATGAACAATACCCTGATTTTTACAGTACGAGGTCAGAGGTCTGAATTCACACCCTCCCCCAATCTGTTTGAATGCTCTTAATTTGGTATTAAACTGCAGTTCAACCATGGCCTTAAACTGCTGAAAAACAGTGAAGGTTTTAGACTTATTTTTCAGAAAATAAATTCAAGTGAATTTAGAGAAAGCATCAACAAAGCTTATGTAATAAGAGAAACCATTTGTTGACACAACATTGGAAGGACCCCATGGATCACTATAGACAAGTTCAAGCGGAACAGAATAAACAGTTTGGGATGAGGAAGAGGGTAAACGATGTGATTTTCCAACACAACAAGCTGCACAAAATTCAAACAAATTTTTATTTGATATGGGAATATTACAATGAGTCAGAACAATTTTAAGTACACTTGAATTGGGATGACCTAATCTAAGGTGCCACAAAGTTTGAGAAGTAGGAGTAACATGCTCAGATGGCTTGGAACTTTGAACAGAAAACCTTGGATCAGCACTTTTATTAGTAGTAGTGCTCGGAGACATAGAAAGGACAGAGAAGGATGGTTGAGCAGCAGATTGAGAAGTTTGTAACTGTGGAAAGACATAGAGACCATCAGGACCCAAGGAGCCATGAAGCAAGATCTCATTTGTGGCCTGTGATTTAACAACGCACCGATTAGGATGAAATTCAAAGAAGACATGATTATCTTTGCAAAACTCACTGACACTAATTAAATTCTTGGTAACAGACAGAACAAGCAATAATTTATTAAGAGCTAAAGGAAAGGTGGGATTTAAAGGTGAACAAATTTGTGTGAAACCTGACGACTGAACAGGGAGCCCTTGGCCATTGCCTATGTAGATCTGGTCTGGACCTTCGAAGGACTGAAGTTGTTGAATATTTTGAGACTCTCCAGTAACATGAAACGAAGCACCAGAGTCAGGGATCCATGTAGTAAGGTTCGGATCTTGATTTTCAGAGTTAAGGATCATGGCACTTGGAACAACATTTTTGGTCTGTGACGCATTCTGTCAAACATCTGACGTGCTGGAAGAATTACAGAACACAGGCTCTTGAAGGCTTAATGTTGAGTTAGGTTGATAATCAGAATCAAACCGATAATGACACACAACTGCAGTATGGCCAAATTTCAAGCAAACTTGGCACTGGAAGTTTGCATAACGACCTCTTCCTCTACCGTTGCCTCCACGACCACGAGTGCCACGAGTAAAACCACCACCTCCGCGGTTATAGGCAGTGGTTATTCTATCAAAATTGCCAGTCCGATTAGAACTGTTAGTATAGCCAGGAGCGCCTCTATTAACAGAATATGTGTTATTAAAATGTTGGACCTGAGAACGGAAGTTGTTTGGAGAATTGTAATTGGATCCATCTTGAGCAACATTAATTGAAGGAGATTCGAGTAACTTCTTTCGAAACTTTTGTGAACGAGACTCGTGCGCAAGGAGCAATGCTTCAACCTCATGAATCGGAAGAGGATCAAATTTACTTTCAATAACATATATAACCGGTTCATAATCTTCTGGTAAACCTTCAAGGATAGCATCTAGATGTTCGCGAGGCAAAACAGGATCACTGCAAGTGCTAAGAGCATCAACCAGACACTTAATGCGAAGAAGGAACTCAGACATTGATTTTTGCTCAAGCGTCGTGGTGCGAAGCTCTGTTCGTAATTGTCTGGCTTTTGCACGCTTCTGTTTTTGAAAATAGTCATGAAGTTGGTCTCAAACTTCATACGAATGTACACAACCGATCAACCGAGACAAAATTGAAGAAGAAAGCGTTGATTGAAGCCACGATAGAAGGACTTGGTCTTGTTGTTCCAAAGTAGAGTACGCTGGATTTTCAATGCCTGCTGCACAATCATCTTCAGTGAGAAACCGTATAGGAATAACAGGATTCACAACAAATCTCTACAGTTTGTGCGCTTTGATCACTGGTTCAACTTGCTGCCGCCATAAAAGGAAGTTGGACTCACTCAGCTTCTCAGAGATAGGATGAAAGGAAGGAATGGAAGAGGTTGAGAAAGTAGGATGCGACGACTCCATTAATGGAGATTTCAGGCTCTTGATACCATAACAGAAAAGTGTAGGAACAGAGAAAGAGAAATGCTCTTAGCAGAGAAAACTGAATATTGAGTGGATTGTCTTTGACATTTACAATAGCACGTATTTATACACAACAAAGCTTAACAGACTATCAACAGATTGACAGCTGTATACTAACAAGCATAACAGAATGACAGCTGTTGACAGCTAGCTCTACACTAATACCAAGTGAAAATTTTCAAGACGACTTGATTCCAAGCAATACTCCTTATCGTGAAGTATGATTGCAGGTATAAACAATGAAGATGTGTTTATTTTAATAAGGGTGGAGAATGTTGGGATGATGAAAATAACATGTATTGAAAAGTCTCACATCGCTTAGAATAACCAAGGGGTGGATGTTAGTGATTATACAATGAACTCTAAGTTCATGATGTTCTTTACCCCAAGTCAAAGACACTTTGAGCTAGTGTTTGACTTTTCTTATTCTCTTGTAATAGAGTGTTGTGAGATGTAGTTAAATTCTTGCTCTGAAAGGTGTGGATATACTTGGGGTCAAAGGGTTGAGAGTGTTTTATGTTTACTCTGAAGGCTGTGGATGTACTTGGGATCAAAGGGTTGAGAGTGTTTTATGTGTGTTGTACAAATTTGCACATAGTGATTATTCTTTGTGGTTCTGGTTTTTTCTCTGTATTTGAAGTTCCACGTTACATTGATAATGTTCTTAATTGATGATGTGTTTTTCCCAACATATTATTTAGTAATAACTAAAATACTTTATTCAAAAAATTATTCAAGTTTATAATTAAATAAAATTATATTGCTTTATAAGTAAAATATTTAAAAGCTAAAATAATATAAAATAAACACAATTTAAATCCAACAGGTTTTAAGCTTTTTAAGGATCTTGAATTTTTTATCCAAACATAAAAATATCATCTAACATCATGACCAATCATGCTCCCAAATCCTATTTTGGAAGCCCCTTTAGCCATAGTATGAGGTATACTTTATTACCTTCCCTCCAAACATATAGATCAAAGTACGACATGAATCATTCCCAAGTAAATTGGGGACATCCTCTTCTCTTCCTAGTCCCATGTTTCATACCTTTGCACTAGACCATGTTTCAAACCTAATTTTACATAAATTTAGAATATATTTAAGTATATATACTTTTAGCACAATTTAATCATTTTTTTTCTACTGTACTTATTAACAAAACTTATTGAGAAATCTTTAAATTTTTGCAACAAAATAGTTTTCATTTAAAATTATATATTGTTATAAACTTAACCCACACAGTTGCTTTATACCCAACTTGAGTGGCATCCTAACAGAATAATAAATTATAGCATTGAATACCAAAAAATAGGAAGACAGAAGCATTAATGCAATGCAAAGACCGCGTGTTGACATTAAATAGGGTTTAATATGATAGTACAAATCACATTGTTTTGCTTGCATGTTGTATCTATCTCTGACATCTATGACAAACAAAGTCAACGTGGACTTCATTATCTCCATGGGGTTCAAGGAACTTAGGGTTTCAGCAAAACGGTTGGTGGAAGGAAATAACTATTTTAGTTTCTTAGACTTTATTATATTCCAATATCTTCTTATTCTAGGATATTTTGGTATGAATCTCTTACAAGATATTACTTTTCACTTTTTTATATATAATTTTTCTTTTTCTGGAATGAAAAAGATGAAATGGGACCGAGTTTGATTATATATCTTCTGTTCTTTAAATAAAGTTTCATATTTATCTTCTTTGGTTGATATTCGATAAATATAAAATTTATATATGTTTTAGTTTTAAATTGTGAATTATGTTTTGTATTTTAAATTTTCATAGATAAAAATATTATCTTTCTTCTTTGTCGTGCTCTATCCCTTTATTACCTTGTTGATAATTTGCAAGACACAAGCTTTTCTCGTCTTGCAAAAAGCCCAACAACATCTGTTGGGTGATTATATTGTAATTTTTTTACTTGCTTTAGTGGATGTGATGAATGGATGGTTACAAATGCTAACTTGTAATTGTTATTTTTTTAAATCTTACCGATTATTTTTATATGAAACAAACAAAGTATTGATTTTATTGAAATGGTTTTGGTAATTTGTAATGGTTTCGGTCACTATAAGAAAATGTTTCATTAACAGCTAATTTTAGTGATCAAAAGTTATTAGTCACTATAATGACCAATTTATATATCAATTTTAAAAAAAATTATTGGTTACTAAAATAGTTACTATTATGAATAAAAAATTATAATTGGTCGTTAATTGATCATTAATTAATTAGAGACTAATTTAGAAACCAATTCTTTTTTGTAACAAAAATCTTGGTAGCTAATGTTTAGTGACCAATTTTTTTTGGTAGCTAAAACCTTAGTAGCTAAATTTTAAAAACCAATTTAGAGACCAATTATTATTTTTTTATTTATAATAGTAACCAATAATTTTTTTCTTTTATAAAATGATATATAAATTGGTCACTATAGTGATTAACAACTTTTGGTCACTAAAATTAATTAATAATGAGACTTTTTCTTGTAGTGGGTGTTCACACATATAGAAAAGATTAATGTAGTGAGTCTATATAGAAAGTATGAACACCTAAAACTCTTTACCGTCAATAACATCTCTAAAGGTCCTACTCAATTTGCATCATTTGAAGTTCAATCACCATAAATAACAAATGTTCTTAGATTGGGAGAATCATTTGAACCATGTCATAGGCTTAAGAGTAACCTACAAAAGATCTTTCAAAGCTTTAGGATGACTAAAATAAATAGACGGCAATACAATTTGAGAGTGTTATGACAAATCATATTAGGCTAATAGGGAAAAAATATGGAATTGCTAACTTTATTGCACATGTTGATAAGAAATAAAGGATATTAGGTATTTGAAAAGGATGTGAAAGTAATGACATGAACTTGAAATTTGTTGAATTCAATAAGAGATAAGTCTTGTTGCACTAGTTAGGATGATGATAATTGATTAGCTTCTTTTAAAATTGTTGAAAATGAAGTCTTGAATTATTTTTTGTAAATATTAATTGTATTATTTTTTAATTAATTAGGTTGATACTTGAAAATAAAATCAAAAATTAATCTAATTGATCCAACACAATTTAACACACTCCATAGTGGATAAATTTAGATTGGAAAACCAACAATTTATTCAAAAAGAAAAACAATCATCAAATGGTGGTATTACTATTGATTTTTCTCACCCTTATAAGAAAGGTTCACATGAAACTTCAATCCCTGTAGAAAGAAGGGATTTAAATTGTAATTTGATAGCTTTGATTTTGAATTTGAAGATTAACTTTGATAAAAGTTTTTTCTAAAGTGAAAAAGAAAAAGGAATATATCCCATTGGATCATTACGTGAGGATTGTAAATAACTCTTAGACTTATTAATAATAACTATCATTTAAAATAATATAATAAAAAACTTAAAAATATTTAAGAATTTAAATTAAAATGTGATATAATACCAATGAAAGTAAATTAAAATATGACATAATTATTAATATTTGAAGAGATTTACTATAAGTAAAATTTAAATCTATAAGAAATCTCAATTACTAATCGTAAAATATATATGATGGGTTACATTATTTTTTTAAGAGCATTAGTATGATTTATATATTTTTTTTATTACGATTATTATTTACTATTCTTATTATTGTTGTCATGACAATCATGGTGTACTAAGAAAAATAGTGTAAATTGCGGTAATTATTTTTGTAAAATGTGACGATTTTATCTCTCATAATTTAGATCGATAATGAGTTTGAATACTATCGTAATTCATGTCGTCACAAACTATAACTTTGATCAAAATAAAAAAATTTAAAATTAATGATTTGATTGAAAGAGAAATTGATAAAATTGAAAAAAATGTTACTTACAAACATCATAATTTACATATAAATTATGATGGTTATCGAAAAATAATAAATGACAGTTAAAATCATTACATTTTACATGTAAAATATGACAGTTTTTCAATTGTCGTCTTATATTATAAAAAATGGTAATTTTCAACTACTGTCATATTAAAATCGTCAGAATTTATATGATTTTTAGGTTAAACATTCTTATTGAATTTATATGATTTTTTTAGTGTAAACATTGTTATTGTTATATCAAGACAGTAATGATAAATGAGAAAAAAAAATTATGTAACGACGATGACAACATCATGATGAAAATGATTATACTTCTAATAGATGCAACAATATGTTGCTAATCTATTTGACACAACACAACCTTAATTTAAAATTTTGCAATAACTAAAATATATTTCAATATAGGAAGATTGTGATCTTTTTATTAATTTTATATTTTGTAAACTCTTAAAACTTAATGGTCATATAAAATTTCAATTTGAATTCCTATGTATTTTAGTCTTAACTGTTTATGAATTTTAATTTGATGATTGTATTATTTGGATTATTTATGAAACAAAAAATAATTTATGCACCGGAGATGTGATACAAATTCCAAGTATAGGTCTACAATTTAGTTAAAATAATGGGAACGAATAAAATTTTGGTTAAATTTATATTTCAATTGTAATCATGAGATTGATTACTTTTTGATCTATGGATGAATCACCATGAAAAAAAATTCAAAGCGTAGTGTGGAAGGAATTTTGAAAAAACGGCTTAAACCATTTGTGTGGCCTTAATGAATAATGGTCCAACAACACAATAGTGGGTTCATGACACAAGGTCCATTAATCCCACTTACTCAACTCATCAATTTAAACAATTCAATAATTTCTTCTAGTGGGGTGGGCAAGAAAAATAAATTAATATATATAAAAAAATATTATTATGATTGTCAAAAACCTAACATTACTTTTTTTTTTCTTTTTTGCCATCTTTGCAGTATTATAGGTTAAAAAAGAGGAAAATAACAAGTTAATGTCAATGCATATGCAACTGCAAGATGGATAAGTAAATAAAAGTCTGAAATTGGGATGTTACCCTCCCATATTTATCCCCATAATATTGTTAGTTATACCTAATGTCATATCAGTATATATATATATAATAATAATAAAATATTTGTAATATAATATTCAGTTTTCTTAACTTAATAAAGGATAAAAAATATTTTATCACAATTATTCATTGTTCTAATAAATGATCAAATACGACATTATCCGGAATACATCAATAATCAAGTTTAATAGAAAAAAAAATAATATAAACAACATTCACAGAAATTCAAAGCAGTTAGGGATATGCAATTGATTGACACAAGAAAGTTTGATGTAAAATTTTCATTTTAGTAACATTTCATTTGAGGAAAGATGTTCCATTCATCTTCACTCCACCTTTACAACGAGTGATGTGTAATTGACTCGATTGACGAATTTATTAATAAAATTATAGATAAATTTAAAATATATAATTACTGACAGATTTATCAATAAATCTTCAAAAATTAATTATAAACAAATCTTAAAAAATTTAATTATGAATGAATTTATCGATAAATTTTAAAAAAGTTAATTACAGAATGATTTTACTATAATATAGTCAAAATAAAAAGTTTTATTGACAAAATTTATGAACAAAAACATACATTCATAATAAAATTTTATTGATAAAAATTATTAATAATATTTTTGTTGATAATTAAAATTCTAAAATTTGTTGATAAATTATTTGATCGACAATTTTTTTTGTTTGGTAAAATTTTCTTTCAATAATACAATATTTCCTTATATTGATTAGATAACAAAGTTGGTCCTATCATCGAAATGACAAAAAGAATTCCTTGATTGCTCTGGAGTAATAAAATCTCGTTGTCAATAAGTATAATAAAAATAACTTCTCATTTTAAACTAAGCATAATGTTGCCAAGGACTTGATATGTAAACGATATAGTTAAATAACGAAACAAAGTAACAATTTAATTCCTCAATTACAAAAAAGAAAAAAAGAAGATAAAAACTCATTTTAGAAATATAAAAAATTAATAGAAAATCAATTAAATACAATAAATTTACGATGTAATTAAAATAAGTAAACTAGAGAAACTCAATTAAAATAAATAAATTTACTATATAACTTAATTGAGGCAACAACAAAATTTACATCTTAATTTTCTCTCTATTCATTGTACAATTTGTTTTACAAATAATATGTCCCCCTAGTAAATGATAATGGTGTAATTGAAGAGTATTAAGAGTGGTTCTCACTTGCATCATCAACACTTGTGTTTATACACTTACTGAATGAGATTCGAAAGTTCTTGATCAAAATTTTGCCTTTCTTCATTCCGCCTTTGTGATTGCTTCACCACATGCACACACACAACTTTTGATTGGAAGAAAGATCATTATCAATGGATGACAATAATTACAAATTTAATTCCGATCCAACAAAACCAACAGCTACAAGCATAGTCCGTGAAGATCGCAATAGCCAACCAATGGAAGATAATGCAAAGTGGAGTTGTCATGTTTTCATGATAGTGATGTTGAAACAAAACCCACCACTTACATTGGTGGAGATTTAACCAAAAATTTGATCACAAGTCACACTTCTTCATTCATGATGCTAACTATAGCACCACCAATCAGAAAAAAAGAAAATCTACCCATAACATGTTATTACCCGTGACATCACTAGTTCAAAAGTTTATGCATTAATGCTTGTTACCATAAGAAGGAAAAGAGAAAAACATAACTCAGTTGTAAAAAGCTTTCCAAATGATTGATACTGTTTGGTCAGTTCATGAATTCAAAACTCAGAATAAATGAATTGAAAACCACACCGTACCAAAGAAAGAAAGTTTTGGTTGATATTTCACATGGCATTTGAAGAAGTGAGTACAAGGAAATTCTATAGCTGCACCCTTCAAGTCAAAGGGACACATGCTATTCATATATCACCCATTAGGTCCAACATAGATGGCCCAAATTGTTCAAAGATCTATTGCTAAAACTTGCTTAATTCATAGAGTTTGATGCTATCGATGTTTTTTTATACCCTTTGTGTATGAGCTATATTCATTGGCTCTTGCCATATTTTAAAGAGGATTTACACGCACTATTTAGTATTATTCAATGAAGTTTATTACAAATCATTTTTTAACTGATTGTGAAAAGTGATTAAAAAGAGAGTATTACTATTTACATCCTGTCGCAAACTAAATTTATTTTAAACACAAGTTTAGAGCTTGTGAGAAAAAAAAAATGATTGATTAAAAGTGTGCTATGGAAATATTGAAATTGCATTAAATAAACAGTTTACACTTTCAATACCGAAAAAGGAAGTAAATGTAGTATTGGATTGGAGTGCCGTCCAACATAACTATACAACAAACACACACCATGTCAAGTAACGAGTGAACGAGTGATCATGTTGTGAAACTAAGATACAATACTCAAGTTAATAAAGGATAAAGCCTTGTTACTTTAGTTCAAGCCGAGTGATCAAAGACAAAAAATATCGAACCAGTTTAATTGGTTTAATCCCGACTATAAGTTGATCAAATCTAATCAAACCCGAGACTTATCTTCATTAATCAATTATTCCATGGCTTCGACACTGTAAAGAAAAATAGGGTCCTAACTTTTTGCGACAAGAGGTTTACTACATTTACCATGATAACCTTCTTTCTCCCAAAATATGACTCTTTTATTTTTCGGTTATGTTTTGTCTCTTTGTGTTTTTTTCTTCCCTTAACATGTGCTTCTCATCCATGTGGAATCTTGATTGTCATCAATATCCAGCTAAGTTGCAACTCACACTTAAGAATTTTGGTCATGTTTTCGCTGTCACTAATAATGGAGTCACACATTGGGATATTTTTTTTCCCATGCATTTAGTCTCTCTTCAACTACCATGAGCCTTCGCCAAAACCCCACATACGTTCAAAAGCCGATTGAACTTTATCTTCACACCCACCAAGAAAGTAACATGTCTAGAAACTTGGGACATAAAAAAAGAAGTAATGAAGAAAAGCATTCACTCTTTGCCACAGTATAAGTAAATCATTGTAGCATTCCGCCACCACCACTATGATATCAAACCCATTCTTACCTTCTCTGTTCTACTATTAATTCTAAACACGAATCCTTGCAAGAAATATGTGTTCACAGTTGCAAGAAGATAAAACAAGTTTTTTTTTCTTCTCTCTTCTTTTCAACAGACAAGTTTATATTTCTAATAACTTTTATTGTGTCGTAAATAGCATGTGAATAATAATTTGTTTTGGCAATGTTGATGCATGTGGGTGGTGTCCCATGAAAAATATGATTACTACCTTATTATTGATATAAATGAAAATGGCCATTTAATCAGTGACTGCAAGTGAACTCTCACATAAAACGCACTTGTCTCACATTGCGGCGTTAATCAATGACATATCCAATAAACACACCATGAAACCACAATAAAGAACCATTTAAGGAATAATAAAGTTCAGACTTGGATATGATAATGATGTCCTAAGGTATCAAATCCCACCCCTAGTCAAACAACATAAAACAAAAGTAAAAATTAGGACTCTTTCCTATTTATGTCTCAAAAATTACCAGGAAAAAGAAACTAATTGGGTACATAAACTATCGTCTACATCCTCTTCCTAGTACTTTGAGGAAAATATTATTGAAAAAGTAAATACATCTAATATCTTGAAAAACTTAAGAAACATTCAACATTTTATTCATTAGTTCGTGGATTAGGAAGATTTTGTAGGAGAATTCAAAATTATAAAACAAAACAAAAGAAAGATCTACCTGGTATACACATAGGAGTACAGATCAATGACATTGACATATCAAATGTCATAAATCACCTATATTCTCAACTTACACAATGAACAACATCATCCTATCCAAGGAATTGGAACTTCAAGAAAATATAAGAGTCTTTTTGACATATGATCCCCCCAAAAATTATAAATTTCAATTTATAATTTAAAAGCACTGACAAATTAGAATAATTAAATTCGTTTGGAGAAAAAAAAAAAGAAGAGATTACAGAATCCAATTACCCATTTCCATATCCATACAAGGGGCAATAAAAAGAAAAGTCCGGCAACAAATACCATTGATTTAAAGAAATGATTTCATTTCAATTGCAATTGTTACATGAAAAGAAATTTGAAACATAGTAATCTTCTCTATAGTCGGGGGTAAGAAGTGAGGGATGAAAAAATGTTTAGAGAGAAACATGTAGAAGGTTTAAAAAACGAAAATAATGTTACATAAGGAGTATGGAATTTCACCTATCGTGTAGGGCAATTACCACCACTGATGAACAAGAACTCCACTTTGTCTAAGGGAATTGAAGAGCTGCAAGCATTGATCATATGTTTTCTCATACTTAGAACTCCTCTGCCCAGGACAACACCTCTGCCATCTATTGTAATGGCATTCGAGGAAAATTTCATCTATCAAACATATAGCTCCAGTTTTAAACAACCTCGGAATCAGATCAAATTCAGTACCCTCAACATCCATCTTCATCACAACAAAATCGTTCTTTGTAACAGTCTTCTTCAACCATTGAGCAAAATCAAATCCCTGAATCTTCTCCACTTCGCCATCAAACTCCTCCTTCCCCAAAGACTGCACAGGCCGAATCCTACCCATCCCCCTGCCTTTAACCTCGACATGCTCCCCAGGATCACGATGAATCTCAAACGTCAATGTTTCGTTCTTCACCCATGCAGCGTAAGGAACCAAAGTGATCCCCTTCTTCAACCCATACTCCGGATGAAAAGTCTTGTCAGCTTCAATAGCATACACATGGAAGGTCTTGTTCTGTTTAGGATACTGTTTCCTAAACCAAGACCCTATGCTAGAGCCATAGCTTCTAGCTCCAACATCAACATACAAATACCTGTTCTTAAAGCTTATATCAACCATTGAAGGAAGGTACTTTATGTTCTTCACATTCCTTTTCAAAGTAATCCAAGGCTTTAAAGGCTCCTCCGATATCAAAGGCTCGGCAATCTTAACCAAATCATGCTTATAACCAGGAACATAACATTTTCCATTTGAATCACCAAAATCAAATTTACCAGCACCATCACCACACTCTTTTTTCAAAACAATTTCACGTATATACGGCATTGAAGAATCAAAGCCTTCTAAGCCATGCAACTTCACTACTCTGAAACAATGGAACAAATCAAGGAACGAATTAAAACTATACGTATCTTTAGGGTTTGCAAAATGGAACACTGCGAACCCTCCAGGTTTCAGCGTCCGGTCGATCTCCGCCGCGAAATCCGCCGGCTTCGCCGACTGCACGAACGAATCCTCGCCGGAGAACACGAAATCGAAGGTCCTATTGCCGAACGGAATCCGTTCACCTCGGCCAAACTTCACAAGCGGCTTCACCCCCTTCCTCGCAATTCCGACGGCGTCTTTCACGCCGATCTCCCTCAACGAGAAGACGTCGCGTCCGGTCGGCGTTTCCACGCACAGCGACTTCGACTGCGGCGAGAGGTAACCGCCGGCAATCAGGTCCTGAAAAGCGGAAGAGTAAAACCGAACGCCTTTGATCCAGTCCTTGCTGGTGTAAAGCTCGGGCTGCAGTGAACCGCCGCCGGAGGCAGACTCGACAGCAAGGGGACCGGTGCCGGCGGTGACGAGGCTGAGAGTCTGCGGCAGAGAGAAAAAACAGAAGTCGCCGATATTGCAAGACTCGCCAGCGACGGCGATGATGTAAGCGAAACGAACGCCGATGATCAAAACGCCGAAAAGGAGAAACCGTACGAGAAAGTTCCGGAGAGAACTAGGCTTGCCTGCGGACTGTTCCATGGTAAAACAGCGCACTTTTTTCTCACAGAATAATCAATAAGAAAAACAAATGGCGGAATCAAAAAGGAACGAAAATGGAAAAAGAAGATAGATTATGGCTTTTCCTTTTATCGAGAGCAGAATCGAGCTGAAGTGTGGTTGGCGCCGATTAGGGGTTTAGGTTGGGTGGCAGAAATTGGGAAATAGAGAGGCGAGCGAGGGGCAAAACGGGAAAACATAATTCACAAATGAATATGCGGTGGCTTTCTTTTCTACGTTGTAAGGGAGTTTTTGCTACGGAGAAGCGAAGAGCGAGTTCATGACTCGGAGAGTGTGACTCGGTGGTGGTGGTGGTTTTTGCAGAGAAAAAAGGAAAGGCGTGTGAAAAGTAACCGGATTGTGCTGCGTGGATAAAGGAAGAAGAGCGAGATAATCTAATATTCTCTTTTCCGCAATTGGCTCCGAGAATTTTTAAAATTGCAAGAATGCCACTGCCACGTCACTTTCCTTTTTTCTTTATTTACGGTGACAGAGACAAATGTAATGTGGTGTTGGAGGGTTAGTTATGTCCACGCAGGCAATGCAAAACTGTTTGATATTTTTTTTTTGCGATGTGTCTGTGTGATGTTTTGTTTTGCTTCCTGCTGGGTCCGTCTTTCATGAACTGTGTTCGTCGAAATCTATAAAAATGTTTGATATTATTGCTCACATTTTCAATATTCGTGTTGCATAAGATATATGATTTAAAAAAGATTTTCGTGAAGCATCTAATCTAATGTCAAAGATTGCAAGCAAAGGAAGCAAACTCCAAAAGTTTAATAAGCATATCAAATTAAGTAATTATGGAATGAAATGAATGTAAATCAATTTTATCAGTGTTACTTTATATTAATATGGCAACTTTCGGTTTATCACAACTATACTCTATGAAAATTTAGTTTAATATGGGAAAAAAGGAAAAAATAAATAAATAAAAAAGAAAAGTAATAAAAGCTGTTGACAGTACACCAATGTTAATTATTCGTGAAAGGAAAAGGATTCATTCATGTTGGACGAATTTCAATTTAGAGATATGAAAATAAAGATTTGTTGAGTTTTGAATGTAAAATATGCGCGTAAAGATAGAATAGTCTTAACTGTGAGAAGAAAAAAAGTTGTCCTGTTAGACAAATAGTATGTGAAATACATATCCAAATAAAATAAAAAATAAAGTATCAAGAATGTCAACTAAAAACAAATTGATAAATAAAGAAATATATCTATCTAGTTTGATCGTGTGAGATAAATTTTTTTACTAATAATTACATATTTAATATTCAAAATTAATACAAGGCAAAATAAATTTGGAGTTACATACTTTACAAAAACTCATATGTAGAGATGAATATCTAAAAAAATTAATAAAGATTAAGATTTAAAATTATATTTAATATATATATATATATATATATATATATATTATAATCTTGATTAATATTATTATTATTATTTATTTTTAACTTTTAGGTTATTTCTGAATATTTTTCTAATTTTTGGAGTTCGTCTTGATTTTTTTTTTCATGAAAGAGTATTACTAAGACAACGATTAAGGGAAAATCATTTTTTTTATCAATGAGAATATTCACTAAAGAAGTTAACTTTCTTTTTAGGTTGTTATCGGATGAAAAATATTTTTGACTAATAAAGATTTTAGTTAGAGTATAAGTTTTTCTGAACTCTCAAATCTCAAAATTTCTCTTTTTTCTTGTTTTGGTTCCATTTGAGAGATTTTGTTGTTGAATGCGAGATCAAAATTGAATAAACGAATATTGTTATTCTAGATTTGTGTTGATATATTTAATTTGTGAATCATGCACTATGGGAGTTAATACTTTTCTTGGTTTTCTAAGTTTTTTGAACAATTTCTTGAAAAACATTGGAATTAAACTCCAATTATATGCTTTTACTTAGTCCTATTGTAAGTTGCTTAAAGTGACACGTTTTTTTCAATTTAGTATAAACTATTTTTTAGTTCAATTATTCAATGTAATAATGTGTATGTTATGATTTAAAGTGATATTAAGATGTTTGATTGAGATGTTTTTAAGAAGCTTATGAATGATAAATACACATGTGTCAAGTACAACCACTTTTATTTAATAAAGACCTCCTAACTTTCTTGAGTTTTAAATTTTTGTAAATGAAAACCTCAATAAGAAATTAATGGAGAATTTATTACACATCTAAAAAATATGTACATGCCTGAATATTAAATGTCTTAAATTTATGTTTGCATACTTGTAACAAGTCAAATGTTAATATCTCATTAAAACACATGTTCATTACAACTACTGAGGAAGGTATCAATTAATATGTTTTGGGTCTTGTTAAGTACAGATTAAGGATAATTAACATGCATTGAATACTACAAAAGTATAACTATATGTAGTTATGTGTGATATTAAATAAAATTTGACTTAATAACCATTAATGTAATTTATAAAATCTGACTTAATAACCATTAATGTAATTTATAAAATCTGACTTAATAATCATTTATTTTATTTTATTTTATTTAAAGGACAAAATGTCCATAAGTGTTGTATATGTGTGTTTAATATTTTATTTAATACTCACCAACAAAAGTTAAAAGATAATTAAATAATAAAATAACTATATTTTAATGTTGCTAAAAATTAAATATAAATAAATATAAGAAAGTCTAAATTAACAGAAAAATCAACAAAAAGAAAAATAGTGTTAAACATTTAAAAGTTTACAAAAAAAAAAGTTAGTAAAGATTTTTCTTTTTTTTTGCATTTTAGTAAAGATCTAAAAATTTCAAAGTTCATGTTTTGTATCAAAAAGTTATTGTCTAAAAATTTAAAAGGGTATTTTTATCTTTATAAAATCTATTATATACATTTATATTACTTTAATTAATATACTTAATTATTCATGTTTTTAATGTAACAATGATAGAACCAATAGACAATAATTATTCCTTAACCAGTGTCACTGATTAACATTCTCCATATTTTTTTAATACACATATTTGATTTGTAGTTAAAAATATGAATTAAATAATTTATTATAACATTTATTTATAGTCATTGGAATATAACTTACTTGTTTATCATATTAATTGATGAGACTAAATATGTTTTACTCTTGGACTTTTAGTAAAATTGGAGTTAATTTCTTCTAAGTCTTTGACGAAGTTGAGTTTTCTAATCTTATAAATACGTGAATTTAATAATTTTAACAATTTTAATAAATTTAGTTAAGTTTATTTAGTATTTTAGATGTATTTCAGGTAACATTTGAGTAGTTTATACTATGACATATTTTCGCTTTAAATGTTAGTTGAGAAACATATTTGGAATGTCAAATAAATTTAATAAAATTTAATTAAAATGACTAAATTCACATTCTTATAAATAGAAGATTAAATTGATCCAAAAGTTTGAAAAAAGACTAATTATATTTTTTTTATCAAAAGTTAAGTGATCAAAATATACTTAACCCTAATTTACGTATAATTACCTTATATTTGATAACTAATATTTTCATTTGTTGATTTTATGAAACTTTACTATAATCATGTTTTGTATTACAATAAATCATTGTTAATATATTTAACAATGTATTTTGTATTCGATGAATTTTGATTCAAATTTATTTTTAAATCAAGTTGCAATAGATTTTATAGATTACCAGTAATTAAGTATCACAACTTAAATTATTATTTCAAATTACAGAAAACAACGTATATAACTAAAATTATTTATCATAATATAATATACATATTTAAAATATGTAATTAAAATTTTAAAATATTTAACGTCATTAAATTTTGGAAAACTCAAAACTGTTGACCACCTTTTTAACGTCTACAATTCTCGTGATGAAATGAGAGGGCATTATTGGCATTATATTTGAGCGGTGATTCACTTTTGGAGTACACTGTACGCACATGAATAAGAACCAATCAACGTTCAAGAAGGAAAGAATATTATATAGCCGTTAAAGAATTCTAATGACTAAATTACCCCTATTTCCGTGATCCAACGGCACGTCGTTTGAGGCTTCCGTTGGAGGGGAGTGGTTGAGCGAAACAGTGCGCAGAAGGATAGCAGATAAAGAGAGCGACGGCACACCAGTCACGTGCGATTCGCTCGTTTTGGACGTTGGAAAGTTGGTTGGTGTACCTCCGAACAAATTCCAATGCATTTGGATAAGTTAGGTTTACAAATTCTCACTTTTCATAGATATTTCGTAAAGAAAAAAAAGCTTATTCGATAAAAGAATTTTTGTGTAAGGTTAAATCATATAACATTTTAAATATGATTGAATTTTGTTAAATAAATTCTCCAATTTAAATATTTGGAGTAAAAAAGTTTAAAGCATATTCTACTGAAATTAGTGAGTATTTTGTTTCAAATTAATAACCATTTTTCTTTTATTTTGAGGTTGAATAATGACATGTCTTGGATGTTCGTATAATATTGAACTTATTATGCTTATACTTCCAATATTAAGATATTGATTCACATATCAATTCAGTCATAATTGATTCACCTAAACTCCTTGACAATGGATTATTCAAAGTAAGATATTGCCACATTTAGTCAATTATTTTTAGAAATAATAATTAAATGCACATATGTATCAAACTTACTTTATATAATCCACTATATTTGGACATTTGATTATTTCGATGTCCATCCATAACACAATATAACTGATTTTCTATGGAAATAATTAATTTGTTCTTTGAGCCCTTCATTAATATTCTTCTTAACGATTAAAGAAATCATACTCAAAGATAAATCACCCCACATTCTAGAACATTTAAAGAAACATCTTTATGCAATTAAAATATGAATATACACGTATTAATTTCATTATAACTAAGTTAACATGTGATAAAGTATTCAACGTAACTAAAAAGAAAAGGAAAACTCTGGTGTACCAGTACCATGAACAGACAAGTAGTTAGGATTTTAAAAATCGGCACTAAAGCTTTTCATAAAGACATGGAAATGAAGAGATTGGTTTAATTTAAGGGCATTTTAAAAAAATATGGTTTTGAATAATGAAAAAAGAGAATGATTTAAACTCTTCTTACCCCTTACTTTGATCTCTTTTGAGCAAATTTTTATTGTTGCAGGTTGATTACAAAAGAAGCAATGAAATTACTTAGATCACGTTATTGTCCACGAAAGGCAAAGTTTTTCTTTTGTAGTGACTATGAAATAATTGGAAAATCTAGATACAAGATTTTTTTGGTTGGCTAAAGGTAGGTGTTATTTATGTTAGACTTGAGGACACTAATGTGATCTTAATTGCACATACAAGAAATTACCATTTGTGGCTAATTTGACTTTTTTAATTTCTTTCCCAAAATTAGTTAAGTTATATTGGAAAAAAATGGATAGATTGCTTTTACCATAAATGGTAAATATTTCATCAATTAGCCTATACATTTATGTTAATTACCTAGAATTTGTGAAATCTGAATTATCTCCATATATATAATATAATTTTTCAGTGTGCATGTTTTGCTTAATCTGGCGTAATGCAATGTAGGGTCACATAATGTAATTAGGTTAAACACGTGATTAGAGCTGGCAAAATAGGTTGAAATTCGCGAGCCAATTCGACTCACAACAAGTTCAAGTCAGGTTGGGTTGAAATTTTTTTACAAATTTTAATATGGGTTGATTTTTGACTCAGCTCATCTAGAACCCGGCTCACCTGGGTTGAACCTGTGGTGAGCCGAGTTGGCTCACCAACCCGCAAATAAAAGGGTCACACAAGTGTTTTTTATTAAGTTGGACTTTACATCTATGTCATGTTAGGTTGTTTTTTTAGCTAACACATAAATAATTTGTATTTTTTTATTTTGGTTTGTATTTGAATTGTATTAAAGTTTATTTAGATTTTAATTAGAATTATAATTTAGTTTTGATTGAAACAAAATATAAAAAAAATATTTTTTTTAATTAAGTTAACTCGTGAGCCAATCCGTTTAACCCGTCAATCCATGGTGGGTCGGGTCGGATTTAAATTTTGTTGGCTCGTTAAAAAGTGAGTCAGGTTTAGTTGGCTCACTTAATTAATGATCAATTTATAATGGATCAAGCCGACTAAATTACCTGTTTTGAAGGCTCTAATTGTGATAGATTTTCTTAATTCACGCCACTTTTATTAAGTTCTAAACTTTTCACAAAACAGCTATCATAAATAAACATAAGAGACAAACTAACTTGATATTTGGTCGAAATTAACACATGCAATTGCTATACAATAAACTCTAATATTTATTTAATTATTAAGTTTTTAAAGTGTTATAATTAGACTTGGACTAAAGGCCTCTTTGTGTAAGTTCCAACTAAGAACATCATTGATCCTAGACGAGACTTCATTGGCTCAACCTTATTAGAGTAACATTGACTTTTTTTTTAGTGTATGTCCGTACATTTTTAGTTTGATTTTAATCGAAAAATTTGTAGCCTTATTCGAGTTGGAGAATCTTTCACTAAACCTTAATTCAAGTTTTTTTTTTAGTGATATCAATGAGAACATCTTTTGACCAATAATCTTTCAATTGTTATTTATTAAGATATACCATCTTTTGATATTGATATAGTTTGATTAAGGTTAACTTAATTGGGGTCAAAGTATAACCGTTGGATATGAATTAGATATTTATTAATGTTTCGATTTAAAGTTTGTTTCGTTAAAATCAATCATCATGCATCCGAGAGAAAAATAGATATTTTTGAAAAATATTTTAATTGATTTTTTTTATTTTCCAATTGAATCAACTCTTTTACTTGACTTCTTATACTTAAAGTGATTGATGTATCTACTTCAATGATACTGTTGTTCCATACCGTTATGGAAGAAATTAAGGTAAAATATACACTTATTCAGAAATAAAAAAAAATTGATCTACTTTAATTTGGTATTTTGACTTAAATTCTTTAATTTTTGGATACTCAATTAAAAATCCTCTTTTTTACCGTTTTAGAGCGTGGAACTCCGTTACGGTTTTATCTTTGAAAGACATATCGAAAAATGGAAGGAAGAAGAATATTTAAACTGTCTTAAGTCTCAATTCATAAATAATGTGAAATATTAGATCTAATAAAAATAATTAATAAAAAATTATAAATAAACTTATTAAATAAAATTTTATCATGAGATCAAAATGAATAAATTTTTTAAGTTGTTTCACTAACACAAAAAAGTCTTTTAACGTCCGATATTTTTGACCTTTGACGTCTGCCCAAACACCGACGTCGTACTGGGTGACGTTAAAATAACGTTGAAAAACAAAACAGACGTCACTTAACGTCGGAGCAATAGGGGTCCGACGTTATCCAACGTCGGGGCCAAAAGCAGCAGACGTCAATTTTCGCGCTAAATGGAACCAAAAAACAGAGCAATTTGACTTCTGTTGGGCTCTGACAGACGTTAAATAACGTCGGCCACAGTAAGCTCAGACGTTAAATAACGTCTGTCAGATCACCACCAGACGTCAATCTGCTCTATTTTTTTTTTTAATTTGGTTGTTTTTACAACATTCCCACACCTGAAAATCAGCAAATTTCCAGAACAGTTTCATAATAATTTCAGCACAATTATGGAGTTACAGTTATATCTAATAACACTTAAGTTTC